>ERZ1034882.826-NODE-826-length-13045-cov-4.234950_pt1 | contig 13045 bp, 10 predicted proteins | sample MGYA00520606_ERZ1034882 | MGnify/ENA primary metagenome ERZ1034882 (study PRJEB33766, sample SAMN09781726) | gut metagenome | biome: gut microbiome | host: Homo sapiens | place: Madagascar | study: EMG produced TPA metagenomics assembly of the PRJNA485056 data set...
TCTTATAATAAACCCGTACATTTTGGGCGGGCGTTTTATTTAGGAGTTTTCCATATGACAGAAATTACTTGCACTTATACCGGCGACGGGGAAACCAATCTTGTACACGGGCCGACTGGGGCCGCTATCCAAACCGATTTGCCGCCAGACAACGGCGGGCGGGGCCGCTGCTTTTCGCCCACCGATTTGTTGGCTTCGGCCTTTGCTTCCTGCACGCTTACGATTATGGGCAAAATGGCCGCCGCGCGCGGGGAAGATTTTAAGGGAGCGCATTTATCCATACAAAAAATTATGGTTGCTAATCCGCGCCGCGTGGGAGAGTTTGTATTAAAAATCACCTTTCCCGCACATTTTTCGCCGGAGCAAAAAAAGTTCTACTTATCGGCAGTACAAGCCTGCCCGGTACATCAAACATTAAGCAGAGAAGTAAAGGTAACGGTGGAAGTTTTATAACCTAAAATTTTTCGCCCGAAACTGCGTTTAATCTGTTATTATACCCATAGGAGGGAAATATGATTACAACAACTTTGGCAGAAAACTTGCAAACGGTAAGCGTACTGGACGGAAAAAACGGTTCTGTGCGCACCGCGTATTTTGACCCGCGCGAGGATATGCAGCCCGGCGAAGTGTTGGCCAGCGCGTTGGGTGCGTGTATGCTGACGATGATTGGCTATGCCGCCCAAAAACGGGGGGAGGACGTAACGGGTACTACGCTTTCCGTGGCGCCGCAGTTTGGCGGCACGCCGCGGCGGGTAGTGTCGGTGGAATTGGTGTTTACGTTTAAGGACAATTTGTCCGGCGAGCAGAAAAACTTTTACACACATATCGCCCAAACCTGCCCAGTGCATAACAGCCTGCGTGAAGACGTGGAATATAAAATAACCGTTAAATAATATGCTCCCGCACTTTTTACAGTGCGGGATTTTTCTGTATAATATCTCTATGATTCATTTAGACCCATACCGCCAAAGTTTCATTTATTTTAAATGGGGCTTTTGGAGTGTATTTATTTTGGGCGGGCTATTTATATGGGGATGCGCCCACATAGAAAGCCCGCTGTTAAAAATACTGTTGGACAATGTTTTCGTCTATTTGCCCAACTATTTAACGCACGAATTTTCTCACCGTTTTTGGGCTGTTTTAGGCTGGAAGTGGTGGACGTATGCTTCCGGCAACGGTATGGAAACGCTGATTCCGCTTATTTTATGTTTTTGGGCCTTGCGTTTAAAGGGCGGGCGGCTGTTACAGCCTGTTTTGCTTTATTGGCTGGCTACTACTTTGTATGGGGCGGGAATTTATTGCGCAGATGCACGCGCGATGAAATTGCCTCTTACATCTTCCGATATGGTTACAAGTTATGCCCCCGGTGCTGTAAAGGGGGATTGGGTGTATATCTTGGAGCCGCTGGGCTTATTAAATTATGATGTGATTATCGGGCATATCCTAATGTATATGGCTGTATTCTTTTTGTTAATAGCCGTATGGAGTGTGTGGTATTATTGGACTCACTACGAGCAATATTTGTCCCATACGCCCTAGGTCCTTTGGCCCTGGCAAGTCATCCTCTTAAACCGCTATAATATATGTATGACCCGATTTGTTTTCATTGTTAGTTTGATGCTAGGCTTTTCTCTGCCGGTTTGTGCGCAGTTATTCCGCGTGCCTGCCGCTAGTATTAAATTGGCAAAAACCGGGGCTGAAATGACCTCTTTTCCACGCCTAATGCCCGAACTAACCAAAAGAATTTTTGCCGCTTCCCGGAGCCGTTTTGCGGGTCCGCGTGAACTTATGGCGCGTGTGCCGAAGGGGCTTATTCAGGTGGCTCGTCCGGAATCTCCAACGGTATTAGGAACCGGTTTTTTATTTGAATCACACGGACAACTATGGGCGGCGATGCCGTATCATATTGGGGGAGCAGCGGGGCAAAAACGCGTAGCGCGTGTGTGGACAAATAACGGTTTAAAAGAGTACACGGTAACGGTTGCCGTTAGCGGGAGTGCGGGGTGGAGTTCGCCGGATGTGTCTTTGGCTCCCTTACCCAAGAGTGCGCTTGAAAAAGGGGCTGAACCTTTTTCGTTGGGCATAGTACGGACCAATGTTCCCTCTTATTCGTTTGGTTATGTGGCGGGTCCGTACGGGCGGCGAGACTTTTTGCCCGTTCGGCGCGATATTATCAATGCGGCGGGTTTCGGCGTGATTGGCACGCGCGAAATCAAGCAAGATGATGTAAGAACACCTTTTTTGTTGAGCGGTTACTGCGGTTCACCCGTGTTCCAAAAGCAGGGGGATAATTGGCAGGTGGTGGCCTTGCACTCTGGCGGATGTGCTATGCCGGGCAGCCGGGCGCAGAGCCATACCTACGCCGTCAATCTTTCTCAGGCTGTGCCTATGATGTTGGACCAATATTTTCAAGCGGAAAAACTGCCCGCGCGCCCGTTGGTGTTCCGCGGGTGGGAAATTGGCCGTTTGTTGTTAGAGGAACGCGTGAAAAGTGTGGCGGTGTGGCGTGGGGAAAAAGCCGTGTTTACGCTGGATTTGCGCAATTATCCGCAACCGTACGAGGATGCACACGCCGAATTGGCATTTGCCGAGTTTGATTTACAGTCCGGGGATGTGCTGCGCTTTACCGTACTTAACGAAAAGCGCAAACTCCGGGTAATGGAATTTACGCTTCCGTAAAACGAAAAATCCTTTTTATTTGGCCGCTTTCTTTTTTAAGAGGGCGGCTATTTTTTTGGCGTTTTTGCCACCTTTTAATTGGAGCATTTTTAAAATTTTGTCCCGTTGCTCCGGGGTGGCTTTGGCACCGTTTTCTAAAAGGATTTGCACGCGTGCCGGGTCCTGTGTGGCTGCGGCGTAGTACAGCGGGGGAAAACCCGCGTTGTCCGCCAGATTCGGATTCGCCCCGCGTTTAAGCATATAGGTAAGTAAATCCGTCCGGGCCTGTTCGGTTTCAAACGGCTGGGTAAGTGCCATAATGAGAGCGGTGGCTCCCAAATGAGTTTGTATGTTTAAATCGGCTTCGCGGAATACGAGGAGTTTGGCGGCTTCGGCCTGTCCGTCGCGGGCGGCAATATAGAGCGGAGTCCAGCCGTCGGGAGTGGGGATATTAATATCAAAATCTTGGTCTAATAAAAAATTGATAACGTCCTCGTTCCCGCCAGAAGCAGCGGCCTGTAAAGCGTTAAAATTCATTTCGCTGTATTGGCGGTCTTCGTCGTCAAAAAAGAGCGTATAAGCGGACGGAGCGCCCTCTTCCAGGGCTTCCTTTACGGACAGCAAATCCCCATAATAGGCGGCGGTTATCAAGGCTTCGCCCAGTTGTTCTTTGCGTGCGTGATGATAGCCCGCTGCCAGCCACCCCACCAGAATAGTAATCAAGAGGATAACGAATTTCTTCATAATTTTATTGTAGCAAAAATATGTTGCCTGTACGGGTGTCTTAATAAGTTTCGGGATTTGCCGATTGGGTAGTTGTGTGTTTATAGAAATAAAGGTCATACGGGAAGGTTTGCCGGCGTGGAGCGTTCCAGTATCCGTTGTTTTCCTCTTTTTGTAACAACAGATCCTGGAACGCTCCGCGCCGGCCGACTTTCCAGGATGACGACAAATGACAACAACAGATTGCCAAATATTCCATATAAAACCCCGGACAAGTGATAAACTCGGCCGGGGTTTTTACTTCCTTACAAACTTATTTTACGACTTTTTCAGCGGGCTGGATGGCCGCGAGTTGTTTGTACAAGTCGCGCCCGCTTGCAGGGATAAGAAAAACCCCCGGGTCGCTTTCGCTTGCCGGGGGCTTTTCATCCTGCGTTACAATCTTATTTTACGACCTTTTCAGCGGGTTGGATAGCCGCGAGTTGTTTGTACAAGTCGCGTCTCCAAGCATACTCGGATTCAGCGCGTTTGATAAGTTCCTTCGCGAGTTCCGGGTTGTCGCGCATCAAGCCTTTGAAGCGGTTTTCGCCGCTCATATAGTCGGCCAACGGCAAGGTCGGCGCGCCTAACGGGCTATCCACGTGCAAGGGGTTCTTGCCTTCGTAGCGGGCTTCGGGGTTGAAGCGGTAGAGAATCCAGCGGCCGGCTTGTACGGCGCGTTTGGCTTCACCCATACCTTTGGACATATCAATCCCGTGAGCGATACAGTGGGAGTACGCAATTACGAGGGCCGGACCGTTGTAAGCATCGGCTTCCGCCAAGGCTTGGATGGTCTGGTTCATATTGGCACCCATAGCCACTTGGGCTACATAGATGTTACCGTAGGTCATCGCAATCATACCGAGGTCTTTCTTCGGCATTTGTTTGCCGCCCGCGGCGAACAAGGCTTTGGCACCCAACGGGGTGGCTTTGGACATCTGGCCGCCGGTGTTGGAATAGACTTCCGTATCCAGCACCAAGATTTTGATGTTCTTGCCACTGGCTAAAACGTGGTCCAAACCGCCGTAGCCGATATCATAGGCCCAACCGTCGCCGCCCAAAATCCAGACGGATTTTTTGACGAGGTAGTCAGCCAGGCTCAACAGGCGTTTGCAGGTCTCGCAACCTTTTTCGGCGCCTTTGTTCAAAATATCTTTGAGTTCCGCAATGCGTTTGCGTTGTTCTTCCACACCCGCATCAGTGCTTTGGTCGGCGTTGATAATCGCATCCACCAAGGCGGCGTGTTCTTTAAGTCCGCCTTCTTTGGCTTCGGTCAAAGCCGCTTTGGCATCGTGGTTGAGTTGGTCAAACGCCAAGCGCATACCCAAGCCGAATTCGGCGTTGTCTTCAAACAGGGAGTTAGACCAAGCCGGACCTTTGCCGTCGTCGCGTTTGCAATAAGGCGTGGTGGGCAGGTTGCCGCTGTAAATGGAGGAGCAACCCGTCGCGTTGGCCACGGCCAAGCGGTCGCCGAACAACTGCGTTAAGAGTTTTACATACGGGGTTTCACCGCAGCCCGCGCAAGCGCCGGAGAACTCAAACAAAGGTCTTCTCATTTGGGAACCTTTGACGGATTCTTTTTTGGTTTTTACGTCGGCTTGTTTGAGGCCCAAGAAGAAAGCATAGTTGTCAATTTCGTTGTCGCGAACTTCCAACTGGTGCACCATATTGAGGGCTTTCTTTTCCGGGTTTTCTTTGTTTTTGGCCGGGCAGTTAAATACGCAGGCGCCACAACCGGTGCAGTCTTCCACCGCTACCTGTACGGTAAATTTAAGACCGGCGAGGTCGGCTTTGCCGTCGGCAGATTTAAAAGTCTTGGGAGCATTTTCCAAGGCTTTTCCGTCGTACGCTTTAATGCGGATAGCGGCGTGCGGGCAGACCAAGGAGCAGAAACCGCATTGGATACAAGTGTTGGGGTCCCATTGGGGTACCATAATAGCAATGTTGCGTTTTTCGTACTGGGTGGTACCGGTGGGATACACACCGCCTTCGGTCATAGCGGAGGTCGGCAAGTCGTCGCCGCGGCCGGCAATCATTTCGCCCAAAACGTCTTTTACAAACGCAGGAGCGTCCGCCGGAACCGGGGCTTTGGTGTGCAATTTAGAGGTTACTTCGGCCGGATATTTTACTTCTTGCAAGCCCGCCAAGGCGGCATCCACGGCTTTGTAGTTCTTCTGCACCACTTCTTCGCCTTTTTTGGAATAGGTTTTCTTAATGGCTTCTTTAATGTCGGCGATGGCTTTTTCGGTCGGGATTACGCCCGCAATACCGAAGAAGGCCGTCTGCATAATGGTATTGGTGCGGCTGCCCATACCGGTAGCCAAGGCAATATCGGAAGCGTCAATGACGTACACTTTCAGTTTGCGGTCAATGATAATCTTCTGCACTTCGGCGGTTAAATGGTTCCATACTTCGCTGGCGTTGTAAGGCGAGTTGATAAGTACGGTGGCACCGTTTTTGGCTTTGCCGAGTACATCATATTTATCCAAGAAGTCAAACATATGCACGCCGATAAAGTCCGCAGATTGGATGAGGTAAGGCGCTCGGATATAGTTTTTGCCAAAGCGGATGTGGGACGTGGTCATAGACCCGGACTTTTTAGAGTCGTACACAAAGTAACCTTGGGCAAAGAAACCGTTGGCGCTGATGATTTTCATCGTGTTCTTGTTGGCGCCTACGGTACCGTCGGAGCCTAAACCGTAGAACAAAGCGGCAAAAATATCATTGGCGGCTTTGCTTTCCAATTTGGTTTCGGGCAAGGATAAATTCGTCAAATCGTCTTTGATACCGACCGTGAACTCTTTTTTGGGTTCGTTGGCGGCCAGGTTATCAAACACGGCTTTAACGTGAGAGGGGGTAAAGTCTTTGGAACCGATACCGTAGCGGCCGCCGATAATGAGCGGGGTAACGGCAAATTTGGCCTTGGCTTCTTTGGTTAAGAAAGCGGCGCAAACATCTTGGAACAACGGTTCGCCCAAGGAACCGGGTTCTTTCGTGCGGTCCATAACGGCAATTCTCTTAACAGAGGCCGGGATGACTTTAATAAAATCTTCAATAGAGAAGGGGCGGAATAATTTAATTTTGAGTACGCCCACTTTTTCGCCTTTCATCGCTTCTACGGCGTTCTGCGCTACGTCCGCGCCGGAACCCATAATCACGACCAAGCGTTCCGCATCCGCATCACCGACGTATTGGAAGAGTTCGTAGTGGCGGCCGGTCAATTTTTCAAATTTAGCCATTTCTTCTTTTACAATACCGGGAACGGCATTATAAAATTTATTGACGGCTTCGCGGGCCTGGAAGTACACGTCCGGGTTGGCGGCGGTACCGCGCACGGTCGGGTGTTCCGGGTTTAAACCGCGGGACTTGTGTTCTTCCACGAGTTTGTCGTCAATCATTTCGTGCATTTGTTCTTTGGTAAGAGGTTCCACCATATTCAGTTCGTGGCTGGTGCGGAAACCGTCAAAGAAATGCACAAACGGCACGCGGGCTTTAAGCGTGGAGGCTTGGGAAATAAGCGCCATATCCATTGCTTCCTGCGGGTTGTCGGAGCAGAGCATAGCCCAACCGGTTTGGCGTACGGCCATTACGTCGGAGTGGTCGCCGAAGATAGACAAAGCCGTCGTGGCGATAGCGCGCGCAGACACGTGGAACACGGTCGGCGTGAGTTCGCCCGCGATTTTGTACATATTCGGGATCATCAAAAGTAAGCCCTGCGAAGCGGTAAAAGTGGTCGTCAGCGCGCCGGCGGTCAAGGAACCGTGTACGGCACCGGAGGCACCGCCTTCGGATTGGAGTTCGTTCACGGAAGGAACGTTGCCCCAAATGTTGGTTTCACCCTTGGCGCTTTTGGCGTCGCAGATTTCGCCCATCGTAGAGGACGGGGTAATCGGGTAAATAGCGATTACTTCGTTGGTAGCGTGGGCGACGTGGGATACTGCACCGTTGCCGTCCATAGCAACTAGTTTAGCCATAATAGAGAAGTCTCCTTTTGCTTAAATTAAAACGGTAAAACGCCGCTACTAAATGCGGCAGCCCGGAAGGTACTCCGGCCTATGTATATTGTATAACTTTGCAGGGGAGAGGTCAAACAACAATTTACCGCCCGGTAAATAAAAGAATTTTTACTTGTTTTGGATTTCAATTTTGGTTATACTATTAGGTAGATTTTACTTATAAGGAGAGAATATGAATAATAAGGGTTTTACGCTTATTGAACTGTTAGTAGTCGTGCTGATTATCGGCATTTTGTCCGCCGTTGCGCTCCCGCAGTATGAACGCTCTGTGGAAAAGGCCCGCACTGCCGAAGCGGTGGTAACGTCCAAGAATATTTTGGATGCGGCGTCCATTTATGCCACTACCTTCCGCACTTGCCCGGGTGCGCTTTCCGACTTGGACATTAAAATTGCTAACAACAGCAAAAACTGGACCTACACCCTCGGTACCGCCGCAGGAAGCACCCGCAACTGCGAAGTGACGGTAACGTCCAAGGGTATGAGCAACAGTTATACGGGTGTACGCGGCTTTGTAAAGGTGCAGACTGCCGGTATGCCCGAAGCGGGCACTATGTACTGGCGCTGTCCGTCAGGCGATTGCGCAGACTTTTTTGATTTGATTAACGTGTCGCCTATTTCCAACGGCAGTTCGTATTACCGTTAATCGGTTGCACTTTTTTGTATCAAGCCCCCGGTTTTGCCAACTGGGGGTTTTTCATTTTATTATAACCCGTTTTGAACTCCCTTTCCCGGTTTGATATACTTATATATATGAATATCCAAAAATGGCTTTGTATGCACCGTACCGCCTGCGTAGTTTACGAAACATTGCGCTGGCTGAAACATAAAATTTTCTTTTTTCTTCACACCCATACGCCCGTATGGTATCAGTTTGATAAGCCGCATACCTCGGCGGAATGCAAGGAAACTTTGCCTGCAAATAAGGAGTGGTACCGCATTTCCCGCCCGCTCTACCGCCACGAACACGTTTATTATCACTTGGGTAAGGCATTGAAGGCTAATGCTAACGTCAAAGGGGTGGCACTGATTTTCTTTATGGGGATTGGTGATTATTTATACACTACTCCAATGCTTTCCGCACTTAAAAAGGAGTATCCCCATTTACCCTTTTACGCGTATGTAGGCGGGCAGTTTGACCGCAATAATTCGCCCTTAGTTGGCAAATTACTGGCCGAAAATCCCCATTTTGAAAAGGTTTTTTATTTTGACGGATACCGGCATCCGTTCATTTGGAAAAATTACAATTACGAAGATGCCTTTAAAAATATTCCCGAAGGTTTTTTGGCTGTGCCTGTGTACTACGATTACGGTTTGCACGTTGCGCACCGCGTGAAGAGTTTGTTTGAAACTTTTTCATTACCCGTACCAGAAAATGTTCCTGCCCCTGTAATGTATTTCCCGGCAGAGCCTGCCCCGGTGGTGGCTGATTATTTGGACAAGGCACGCAAAGGCGCGCAAGGCAAAAAAGGAATCGTATTTTTGCAGTTGGATTCACGCGGCTCAAACTATGTTTATCCGCATATGCAGGCGCTTGCCAAGGGGCTTATTCAAGAGGGGTACTTTGTGATGAGTGTTACCAAAGGCGGCCCTGTGGAAAACCCGGACTATTTGGAAATTGATATCAAAAAACTTTCCATTAACCAAACGTGGCATTTGCTTTCCGTTTTAAAGGGTGAATTTTCGCTGTATGTGATTGCCGTCAACTCCGTTTTTTGGGCCGCTTCGGCGGGCCTGCATTTACCCAACTTGGGCTTGCAGCATTGGATAGATAAAAAGGTTCACAATCTGTGGTATCCCAATATTGAGGTGGTAACCGATTACATTTATCCGCTTCTTCCGCGCGAAAAGCAGATTTTTGCCCCGGCGAAAAGTTATACCCCGCATAACAAAAAAATTATTGATTATAAACCCGATTGGGTGATTAAGTGGTTCAAAGAGAAATTTGAAAAATAGGCGGAAAGTTTACTTTTTCGCCGGAAAAATAACCAAAAAATCTCTGCCAAAGCGTTATAAAAAACAGGCTTGCACGGATATTTTGATAACCCACCCTAAGGGGTTCAAAAAATATTTTTTCGTACAAGCCGTTTTTATGGGCAATGCACGGGTGGCACGTTAGGTTGGGATAATGGTTGTTATTTAATAGGTCATACTGGAAGGTTTGCCGGCGCGGAGCGTTCCAGTATCTACTCCTTATTTAATAACAACAGATCCTGGACTACGGCTTTCCAGGATGACGACAACGACAATGCAAAAGATAAACTGCCCAAGCACTTATCAATAGACCCCATACAGAAACACTACGGGGTGATGCGGTCGGAAATACCCTAGACAGGGATAGACTCTTTTTGTTAAAATAAAAAACCCCTGTGTTTAGGGGAATATAATAGGAGGGGTTATGAAGAAAGGTTTTACCTTAATTGAATTGTTAGTAGTAGTTCTAATTATTGGTATTTTGTCTTCTGTGGCATTGCCGCAGTATAAAAAAGCAGTGGATAAAAGCCGTGCAGCCGCTATTTGGCCGGTAATTAAGGCTTATTATGATGCTATGGAAGTTTGCCGTTTGGGTAAAGGAGCCCGTTGTATCAGGGATGAACTGGATATAAAATTGCCGGATTCTACTCCTTGTAAGTTTTCTTTTTTTCAAGAAGATAGTTGTGGCTTTGAAGGCGGAAGTGTGAAAGAAAATACGCCCTCGGGTACAGGTTTGGTTGTATATTGGGGCCGTCCACCTAGCGGTTTTGGATTAGGAATGGGTCCCGGCGGCAGACGGTTTTGTATTTCCAAGGAGGCGGATGGTTCTGATTGCAAAGCAATAGGTCTAACGAAAAAAACTTCCAACGGAAGTAGCGGAAGCGGCAGTTTCGGCAGTTGGGGCGCAGAATATACGGAGTAATTTTTAGCGCAGTAATGAAGAGTGCCCTAGGCTATAAAACCTAGGGCGCTTTTCGTTATTCCTTAAATTCGTTGTAACTGACCTTCTTTTCAAAGGCTTCACGCGGGCGCGCGTCGGGTGTTTCGGCGGGATAACCCATTGAAATTAAATGTTCAATTTTTTTGCCTTTGGGCAGTTTAAAGAATTTTTCCGCTTTGTCCGAATTTAACCACCCAATCCAGCAGGTGCCAAGCCCCAGGTCCCACGCGCGCAAGACGAGTTGCTCGCCGGAAATGCCTTGATCCACCAAATAAAATTCCGTCCGGCGGAAGAAATTGCCGATACGGCTGGTAAAGGACCCCTTGTCCGATACGGCGGCAATCAAAACGGGAGCCTTTTCGGCCCATTTTGTCATTGCATATACGCCGCTAAATGCTTCTTTGCAAAAGGCTTCTTTTACTTTCGGGTCGTCAATTACAATATAGTGCCACGGCTGGGAATTACAGGCGGACGGCGCCAGACGGGCGGCTTCCAAACACTCGTTTATTTTTTCCCGTTCTACGGGTTTATCCAAATATTTGCGCACGCTGCGGCGCGTTTTAATGGCTTGCAATACTTCCATAAAATATACCCCTGTAAATAAGATACAAATATCTTACCAAATTGGTGTCCTGTTTTTATAAAATAAGAATATGCAATTTACAAAATATACAGGTTTGGGAAACGATTTCGTCCTGCTGGACGGGGCGGCCGCGGCGGACTTAAAAAATCCGTCTGCGCTTGCTCAAACTATTTGCAACCGCCGCTTTGGCGTCGGGGCGGACGGACTTGTTTTGCTTTTGCCGTCAGCCAAAGCCGATATCAAAATGCGCATTTTTAACAGCGACGGCAGCGAGGCCGAAATGTGCGGCAATGCTTCGCGCTGTGTGGCTTTGCATCTTTTCCGTCGGAAAACGGTAAATAAAAAACATATTTCGTTAGATACCTTGGCGGGCATTATCCGCACGGAAATTATCAACGAAGCCCGCGGACTTGTGCGGGTGGATATGGGCGCGCCCCGGCTTACGCAGGGGGAAATCCCTATGGCGGGAAACCCGGCGGAAACAGCCGTCAATTTTCCGCTTTCCGCCGCGGGACAAACCTTTCACGGAACAGCCGTTTCTATGGGAAATCCGCATTTGGTTATTTTTACGCCGGATATTAACAAGGTTCCTCTTTCTGGTTGGGGGCCGCAATTGGAAATGCACCCGCTTTTCCCGCGTAAAACAAATGTGGAGTTTGTGCAGGTGTTGGACGATAAAACCGTGCGGATGCGCGTATGGGAGCGCGGTGCGGGCATTACGCAGGCTTGCGGAACCGGCTCTTGTGCTACGGCGGTGGCGTGTGTATTAAACCATAAAACAGAAAAAAATCTAACCGTTAAATTGGATGGCGGCGACCTATTTATAGAGTGGCCGGAGCAAAAAAATATTTTTATGACGGGGCTTGCCCAAGTAGTTTTTTCGGGCGAATATTGGGGGTAATAATGGCGCAATTAAACGAAAATTATTTAAAATTACAGGGCAGTTATCTTTTTTCTACCATTGCCAAGCGCGTGGCTGCTTTCAAGGAACAAAACCCGGGCAAAAGCGTGATTAGTTTAGGCATTGGGGACGTTTCGCGCCCGCTGGTTCCGGCGGTGGTGGAAGCGTTAAAAAAAGCGTGCGACGAAATGGGAAATATAAACACCTTTCGCGGATACGGCCCTGAACAGGGCTATGCGTTTTTGCGCGAGGCCATTTTACAGCACGATTATTTATCGCGCGGTATAAAATTATCCGCCGACGAAATTTTTGTCAGCGACGGCGCCAAAAGCGACGTGGCGAACTTCCAGGAACTCTTTTCCCCGTTGGAAACGGTCGCCCTGCAAAACCCGGTGTATCCCGTGTACTTGGATACCAACGTAATGGCCGGCAGAACGGAAGAATTTTCAAACGGACGTTACGGCGGGGTGGTTTATTTGCCGTGTACCGAGGAAAATAATTTTACGCCGGCCTTGCCCGATAAGCCCGCTGATTTGGTTTATTTGTGTTCCCCCAATAACCCCACGGGAACCGCTATGACGCGTGCGGAGTTAAAAAAATGGGTAGATTGGGCGGTTGAAAACCATAGCATTATTTTATATGACTCCGCTTACGAGGCATATATCACACAGGCAGATGTGCCGCACTCCATTTACGAAATTCCGGGGGCGGAAAAAGTAGCGGTAGAGTTCCGCTCGTTCTCCAAAACGGCGGGTTTTACCGGTACGCGCTGTGCTTATACGGTGGTGCCTAAGGGGGTGGAAATCTTTGACGCAAACGGCTCCGCACATCCGCTTAATGCGTTGTGGCTGCGCCGGCAGACAACCAAATTTAACGGCGTGCCGTATATTGTCCAGCGTGGGGCGGAGGCCGTTTTTTCGCCCGACGGACAAGCGCAGATTAAAGAGGTTATTTCCGGTTATCAGGCTAATGCGCGCGTGATTTTAAATGCCCTAAAAGGTGCGGGCATACAAGCCTTCGGCGGGATAAATGCGCCGTATATTTGGCTAAAAACCCCAAATGGGCTGGATAGTTCGACCTTTTTTGATAAACTCTTGCAGGAAGCGCAGGTGGTGGGCACCCCGGGAGTCGGGTTCGGTTCGTGCGGAGAGGGCTACTTCCGCTTGACGGCTTTTAACACGCCGGAACTGACGAAACAGGCCGCAGACCGCGTA
>ERZ1034882.835-NODE-835-length-12949-cov-5.729952_pt1 | contig 12949 bp, 12 predicted proteins | sample MGYA00520606_ERZ1034882 | MGnify/ENA primary metagenome ERZ1034882 (study PRJEB33766, sample SAMN09781726) | gut metagenome | biome: gut microbiome | host: Homo sapiens | place: Madagascar | study: EMG produced TPA metagenomics assembly of the PRJNA485056 data set...
GTGTTACATATCATAAAGGGCATAAGAAATGGGTCGCAAGAATCAATGATTCTCCATATTCAAGAATTACGATATTAGAATCAACGAATAAAGACGAAGCTATTGTTGCACGATTGAAGGCAGAAGCTCAATATTATGGAGAATTTGCACCTCAAAGGCATTTATTTGAACAATATGGTATAAAATATGAAGGATGTGATAGTAATGTCTCATAAACTTTTTTGTATTCTTGGGGAATCTGCAAGTGGGAAAACAAGCCTAGTAGAAAGAATTTGCGAAAGTACTGGAATGACTCAAGTAATTAGCTATACTACAAGACCGAGAAGAGATGGAGAATCCGATAATCATATTTTTGTAAATGATGATGTTTATGAAGAAATGAAGAAAAACAACCAAATTGCTGCATACACACAAATAGGAGAATATAAATATTGGTCTACGATTGATCAAATCTATCAAAGTGATATTTATGTAATAGATAATATTGGAGTTCAATCGCTCAGAGAACTTAATCTACAAGATATAGAATTATGCTTGATTTATATCAATGTACCAAAAGCAATTCGCAGAGAAAGAGCCATTAAGCGCGGAGATAACATGGATACATATGCTAGACGTGCCGCTGACGAATTTGAGCAATTTGCAAATATGAAGATTCACAATAGGTATGATTATGCAGTTTCTAATATTGACAGTGCAAAAGCTAGTAGCATTATTAGATGGATTATTAATACTGAGCGAATTGGCACAGTACAAAATTAAAAGGAGATTGTTATGAATTATATTGTAGCTTTAGATTGTGATTGCGTCCTGAACAACCTTATTGAAAGAACTTGTCAGATGTTCAATGAAAGATATGGCACAGATATTTCAGAGGAAACTTTTACTCAATATGATATTTATAAATGCCTCTCATTTGAAGATGCAGAAAAGTTTAAGGCGCTGTGGCATGAGCGTGAACTATGGGACTCTCTATCTCCAATGTATCATTCTCAGTGGGGAGTTAAAAAGCTTGTAGATGATGGATTTAGTGTTTACATTGCAACCAGTACGCACTACGAAAACTTCCCATGGAAAGTTGAGTGGCTGAAACATTATTTCAAGTTCATTGATGAACGCCATATTATCTGTATTGGTGACAAGAGTATTCTAAACGTGGACGTTATGGTAGATGACCATACAGATAATCTTATTGGAAACCTACGGTGCAATAGAGTCCTTGTAGAAAAACCTTGGAATATGAACGTGCACGATGAAGCTTATAGCATTAAACGTTGCACGAATTGGGATGAAATTGTTGAGGCAGTGGAAGAATTTTATAAGCAGGATAAGGAGCTGATGAAGGATTGAATACAAGAATTAATTATATTTCAGATTCTTGGACAAGAATAAAAAATCATTGTAGAACAACTGTCAATAAGAAATTCACAGAAAAAGAGCCAACTGATAAGTTTAAGGAAGAACTTTTAATTAGCGAACATTCTCCTATTAGATGTCTTGAGGTTGATTGGACATGGGAGAATATTCCTTATTGGGTAAGTACGGAACTAAGCCGCCATAAGCATGAAAAGTTTATTAATTCACAGCGTGATGACAGAAATAATAATGAAATTCCTCGCGGAAAGAAACCACAAGATTCTCCCGTCGATCATGACGCATATGCAAATGCCCAGAATCTAATTGACATGATGCGTAAAAGACTTTGTTTTATGGCAACCAAAGAAGCTAGAGAAGCGGCAGAAAATTTGAAATATGAGCTGCACACTTACGAACCACAACTAGCAAATGTGCTTATGCCGAATTGCTTATATAGAGCAGGATGTCCAGAGTTTGAAACTTGCGGATTTTGGAAGAAGTTCAAGGAAAAGCATCCAGATGTAGATATGACCGATATTAAAGAAAGATATCGAGCATATAATGAAGATTTTTATAAGAAATTTAATGAGGAGTGATGTCTGTGACTGTAGAACAATGGCTTGGTAAAGATAATAAAATTGGTATTGATATTTGGCACAAGAAATATCAGTACAACAATGAAAATTTTGAAGAATGGCTAGACAGAGTAAGCGCCTGGGATCAAGAACTAAGAAAGCTAATCGTTGAAAAGAAATTTTTAATGGGTGGTAGAACGCTCGCCAATCGTGGTACAGATAGTACTGGTAGCCTATTTAATTGTTACTCCAGAGGCTATGTTGAGGACGATTATTCTGATATTATGGATGCCGCAAAAGACATTGGAGTAACATTTAAGGCTCAAGGCGGACAGGGCATCTCTCTTACAAAGCTTCGTCCAAAGGGCACCCCAATCAAGAAGGAATATTTTTCTGATGGAATTGTCCCATTTATGAAGATCTTTAATGAAGTTACTGCTGGGACTTCTCAGGGCGGTGCTCGGAAGGGAGCGCTTATGCTTTCTATCGATGCTAGGCACAAGGAGGCAGAAACATTCATTAAGATTAAGTCAAAGGACGGAGAGATAGAAAAGGCGAACCTATCTCTTGAAATCGATGATGAGTTTATGAGAGCCGTTGAGAAGTATTATGATGCAGGAGATGTTGTCGTGCTGCATGAAAAGCGTAATTATGCTGGTCATGAAGTAGAATATGATGTAACACCAATTAATATTTTTAACATGCTAGTAGATAATTGTTATGATTGGGCAGATCCTGCATGTTTGTTTGTTGACAGGTTTAGAAATTATAATCTAATGCAATATGATGATGAATATGAGATTGAAACTTGCAACCCATGTGGAGAACAACCGCTTCCAAAGCATGGAGCATGTTGCTTGTCATCTCTTAACCTATCAGAGTTTGTTGTAAACCCATATACTCCAACTGCGCATTTGAACACAGAAGATTTCCTCCATGCTATTGATGTTGGCATTAGAACTCTTGATAAGCTAATTGACGAAAACTATAATAGACACCCACTACAGCAGCAAAGAGATATGTCGTATAATTATAGAAACATTGGTCTCGGTATTTTTGGATATGCAACTGCTCTAATGAAGCTTGGACTTAAATACGGCTCAAATGAAGCTATTGAGTTTACAGATGATGTATTCTCGCTTTTATTCAAACGAGCAGTATTTGCAAGTAATAATCTAGCAAAAGAATTAGGTACATATCCAAAGTATAAAGAATGCGTATTTGATAGTGATATTATTAAAAAACACTTTACTCCAGATGAAATTGATGGTCTAAAGAAACATGGACTTAGAAATTGCTCTTTAATTTCAATTGCTCCTAACGGGTCTCTTGCAACTTTACTTGGTGAATCTGGTGGTTGTGAACCTGAGTTTGCGCTTAAGTATACACGTAGAACTGTTGGTATGACAGATGGCGAAGACACTTATTATGATGTTTATTGTAAAGCAGCAAAAGAATATATGAACGAAAATCATACAGATATCCTTCCAGACTATTTTGTTGGCTCTGCAGATATTCCTTGGCAAAATAGAGTGCTAACACAGGCGGCTATGCAAAACCATGTAGATACTGCAATTAGTTCTACAGTAAATATGCCTAATTCTGCTACAAAAGAAGATGTAGCTTATATGTATTTACTTGCGTGGTCAACTGGCTGTAAGGGCATTACGATGTTTAGAGATGGATGTAAACGCCTTGGCATTCTGACGACAACAAATAATAGCGACAATACAGAAAATGCTCAAAACATTTCTACTGAATTACCTCGTGGTACGATTATGAGCGTAAATGATGATCTTATCGGCTATAAGCGCAAAATCACCAGTGGCTGTGGTAAATTTCATTTAGAGCTTTTCTTTGATGAAGCTGATGGTAGGGCTTATGAAACGTTTATTAATATGGGAAAAGGCGGTGGATGTGAAAGAAATCTTGAATTTATTTCTAAGCTAATATCTCTTGCACTACGTGGTGGAGTTCCAATCGAATCTATTATTGAAACAGCAAAAAGTGTTCGTCCTTGCCATTCATTCTGTGATAGAAAAAAAGATCATGGAGATACGTCCAAAGGAACGTCGTGTCCTAGCGCAATAGGATGGGCAATAGAAGATCTTCAAAAAAAGATTAATAATATGTATTCTTTTGATGACGACGATGACGAATTTTCAAAAGTAACTTCGCCAGAAGTAACCCATAAACCGAATAATGAAGGCAATAAATGCCCTGAATGTGGTGGAGATTTAAGATATGAAGGTGGATGTGTTTTGTGTAGTAACTGTGGGTGGTCAAAATGCAATTAAAAACATGTGTTGTATGTAAGAAAGAATTGCCAATTAGTTGCTTTTATAAACGCAAAGACAGTAAAGACGGGTATAGAAACGAATGTAAATATTGTGATAAATTAAATAATAAACAATATTATAAATCACATCAACAACAAATTCTTAACCATGTTGCACAATATACAGAACAGAATAAAGAAAAGATAAAACAATATCAAAATGAATATCGTAAAAGTAACGCAGAAAAATTAAAGGACTGCATAATAAAACGAAGTATTAATAAACGCCAAAAACTCGATTCTTATAAAACCCCTTGTATTAAATGTGGTGAGAATAGGTTCTACTTAATTGATTTTCATCATATCGATCCATCTACAAAATGCTTCACAATTGGTGATTCTTATCGTTGTAATGATGAAAAAATCAAAAAAGAAGTCTCTAAATGCGTATGTCTTTGCGCAAATTGTCATAGGGAATTTCATTATTTTTATGGAGTTGTACCAGATGACCCTATAAATCAATTAGCCGAATATCTTGATATAACAACAGATTTTATCGACAATATTGTGGTTAATACAATACAAAATTAATTAAATGGAGGAATTAATATGGATAATACTAAGTTCAATAACAATGTGTACACTTGTGGGGTGTGTGGCAAAATCTTCGAAAAGATTGAGGAAAGAAATGTTCACGAAGCTCAGTGCATTGCTGACCGCAAAAAGGCGGAAGCAGCACTTGCAAAGAAGAAACTTGAGGACGAAAAGGCTGCTCGTAAGGCAGCAATTGATAAGAAGTACAAGGAACTAAATGTTCTTATTGACAATTATATCAAAGACTATGGCTCCATTCAAATTGGTGAGGCTCGTTATTTTGATGATTTCCCTGCGCTATCTAAGCTTCTTGGAGGTTGGTTCTAATGAATATAAGATTTGCAAGAGTAAGACCTGATGCTAAAATCCCATCCAAGAGAGATGAAGATGCTGGTTATGATTTGTGGCCTTGTTTTGAAAATGACTGGATTGAAATTCAACCGTTTGAAAGTAAACTAATTCCTACTGGCATTGCTTCAGCGATTGAAAGTAATTACGCATTTATTTTTAGAGAACGAGGTAGCACAGGAACGAAAAATATTAAGGTTAACGCAGGAGTAATTGATTCTGGTTTTAATGGTGAATGGTTCGTAAGCATTTATAATGCTAACAAGATTCCACTATTTATTTCAAAATTTGGAACCACTGGAGAACAATCTCCTATAACAGAACATCCAGACGCAATTCTTTACCCATATGACAAAGCTATTGCTCAAGCAATTTTAATTCAGGTTCCTCGTGCAGAGATCGAAGAAGTCAATTATAGCGAAATTGCAAATAGAAACACAGAACGAGGCACTGGCCAGCTTGGAAGCACAAATTAAATAAAAAATACGGGACTACTGGAATAACCAGTGGCCCCGTAAATTTATATATAACAATGCAACTATTTTAATATTTTCCATATTTATTTAAAAATATTCAAGGAGATGATATAATGAAATATATTACCGTTAAACAATTATACGAAAAATTAAACGCACAACATTCTGGTATAATAGGAATCAATTCTGTATATGATCTTGTCAAAAGAAAAGACTTCCCTTCGGTGAGAATTGGCAACAAATTTCTTGTTATTGAAGATAAAGTTGATGCATGGTTCGAGAAAAAGACATTGGCATATAAAAAATAATTATTAAGCCTTGCTATGCATTGCAAATTGTGGTACAATCAAATTGTGGTAAATGATGTGGTCAAATACAAAACACATTCACACAAACACTAGTCGAATCAATACTTTGAAGTTCTTACCTAGGTAGGTTTAGTCTATCCATTTGAATAAATATTAGTGCAATAGACATTATCATTATAGAATCAACAAGTCTAGTATTTTCAATGGATTAGCACTAATATATAAATCATAAGCATTTCACTAACATTCATTGTTTTTGATGTTTTTTCACCATATTTAATATCATAATTGTGGTATAAATGTGGTACGAAATTTACAACTTGACCACATCAGTTAACATAAATTATAATAGTAGTACAATTAATTTTGTATTGTTAAAGGAGTGGTTATTGTGGCAAAGAAGAGAATGAACGGAGAAGGATCTTGGACACAGCGCGATAATGGCAAATGGAAGTTATCTGTATCATACAAGGGGTTTGGCAGGAAATATTTCTATGGCACCAAGCAAGAGTGCTTAAACAAAAAGCAAGAATTTGAAGCGTTATTGTCAACAGGTATTGTTGGAGAGAAAGACGTTTTATTTAAGGATTTTGCTCATTCATGGCTTAAAAATATTAAACAGCCATCGATTAAACCAGCCTCATATGATAGACTTGCAGACATAACAGAAAATTTTTTAATTAAACAGTTAGGGGATTTGGCGTTGCAGCAAATAGATGATAGTTTAATTCAAACCATGATAATAAATAAGTTTAAAACAGACGGGTATTCACGTTCAACAATTCGCAAAGCTTATGGAACATTGGGGCAAATTTTTGATTATGCTATAGCCAGAGGGAAAGTAAACAAAAACCCAATAGACAATGTGGTGATGCCAAAACGAGAACTATTTGAAGAAAAAGAGCAAAGATTCTTTTCAGAAGAGGAAAGAGCTAGGTTGGTAAACGCCTGCTATATGAAATATAGTAACGGGGAAAGAAGATTTAAATATGGTGCATTTTATGTTTTCTTAATGTATACTGGGCTTAGACTTGGCGAAGGACTCGCACTTAAGTGGAAATATATTGACTTTGAAAAAAGGACAGTCTATGTATCAAGAACCATAGTATATGTAAAAGACCGAACAAAAAATGATGGAAGCAAAATTCTTATTGATCAATCAACTACAAAGGGAGGAAGAGGGAGAACCGTATTTTTATCAGACATGGCAATAGAGGCTCTTAACGATCTGAAAGAAGAAAAAGGATATGATCCAGAACAGTACATTATACGCTCAAGATATAATACAATGGTTCGCCCTGCTGATGCGTATAAGGTATTCCAGCGTATATTAAAACAAGCAGACATAGAACAGTGTGGGCCACACTCATTGAGACACACGTTCGTAAGTGCGCTTATTGACCAAGGTGTTCCAATAACAATGATTTCGAAAATAGTTGGGCACGCAAAAATTGACGTTACAATGACAGTATATTCTCATTTGTTGCAAGAAACACAAAATGCATCTATGTCTGTTATAAAAAATCTTAAGTAATGAGTGGTTTCAACCACTCTTTTTATTTTTGCATTGCAAATGACACGGAGAGAGGTTAAAATAATATGAGAGGGGAGTGATAAATTTGGAAATAAAATCAACTGAGACAACAAACTTTACATTACGTATGACGGTTTCGCAACGCCTTGAACTTGAGTGTATAGCTAAAAAGCAAGGAAGAACGATCACGAATTTAATTAATTACGTAATGAGTCAATATATCGAGGACTATAATAAGCAAAAAAAATAGGGTCGAGCAATTAATCTCGACCCTATAATTTTATCCTTTTAACCAATCTTGATTTTTATAATAATTAACTATTATCTTATAATTCTGCGTCCCTGTGTGGTTACAGTGGAGCGTATCGCTGTATTTTGCATACATTTCTTCTATATGTACCATTTCTTCTGGATATATTTTCAACCCACGAGCACATCTAGATGCATACTCGGACAGTTCTGACTTAATTCTATCGCGCTCATTTTCAAAAACCCTTTGATCTAATGTCTTAATACTGCTATCTATTTTATTAACTCGTGTAAGAATATCACCAACACTATCCTCAAGTGACGCAATTTTGGTATTAATATCCTTAATAGCAATAGCAGTTTCACTTGCATCAGAAGTATGCTTAATCCAATTGACAATCTTTTTTCTTACAGGTCTAAACATTGTAGTAACAAGTGCGATAATGGCCGATATGCAACCAACAATAGCAGCTATATCTTTAATTAATTCCATAAAAAATCACCCATTCATAATAAATTATCTCCTTTTAACCATTTTTATTGTTTTCCTTTTAATTTATTGATTTCTTGCTGGAGTTCTTGACATTTTTTTACTAACAATGGAATAAGTTCATCATACGCTAAGGCATAATTTGAACGCTTATTGGTATCCTTATCCTCATCATAATAAACTATGCCTGTTTTTTGTGACCGGAGGCTTGTGCTATAAAGCGCCTGTTCCACATCTTGAGCAATAAATCCATAATGAATTGTATCCGAATTTTCGCTGCATAGTTTATATTGTACAGGACGCAAAGAGTCAATAATATCAATATCAATGTCTTTGATATTGTGTTTTAAATTTCTGTCAGAATCAACAATTGGAGCGGAGGCAAAATGTGCTGGCCATGTGCAGTCAAATCGACCAGTATTGTCTTTGGATGTTTGCGCGAATCCTCCAATAGCAACTGCATTATTATCACCAGCTATGTTCAATGGGATATTTTTTGTGCCGATGTGTGTGTATTCAAACGCATACTGTCCAACACTATCTATAATTTGGAATTGAAAATCGTATGTCTTATCTACTTGGAAAGAATTAAAAGCAGAAGTATACGTATAACTAATTGTATTAGTCGAATCATTTTTAATTGTTGTTTGATTCCCATAACTCCCCGTTTTACCTTCGCGGCTAGATACAACAATTTTTATATTGTTTTTACCACCTAGTGTGTAAAATGACGCCGTTATTTTATGTGTGACATATGTCCCAGAGCTATTCATTGTCCCATCAGAATTGCTTCTAAATGAGTTACATGATGTCAACACTGGCGCATTATAATCTACGACCTCTATACTTTGAACACCTGTGGCGGTTCTGCCACGGCTATCTGTAATTGTTATTGTATATTCTTTTCTGCCGTAAGTAGTCAGCGTAGAACTTGTAGCAGAATATGACGTAGAAGAACTTGTAGATGTATAAGATAGATTCGGGCCATTAATTACACATTTCCTAATTGTTGATCCATAAGTTCCAGAGACATTTGCGCTCCATTGAACAGTTGAATTATTCTTCACATACATGCCGCACCCAGACGGCCTGGTGCTTGCAATAGACGGAACAAAACTATTAATGGCCGGACAAACATAAGATGGAACTGTTAATGTAAAATTAATCGATTTTTGCCCAACGTTAGTTCCGTTATTATATGTTGTGCATACAATTGTACCCGTACCAGATGTCGCATTTGGAATCTGCCATGCTAAGTCCAATGGAGGAGTCCATGATATAGACGAGCTAGAAGTTTGTGAAACTATTGTCCCACTACGGCTGCCAAAAGCCCATGTCACTGTATGGGTAAAAGATGATACTGCCTTAGATATTTGAACCGTAATTGGAGAGCCCATTGTGCTGCCATTTACGCTAACGCTGGAAGCTCTAGGAATTTGCGGAAGATCAACAGAATAGCCGTATCTAGTACTACTAACCGCATATGTATAAATTGCGGCCTCAGCCCATCCTGTTAATGTCGCAGAGCCATCTGTATTGTGTGTTAGCGTAAAACTGCCAGAACCAAGCGTTGCTCCAACGTGCAATTCAAATCTATCAGAACGACTATATACTGTGGTACCAGCAATATTTACAGTCACTGGGCCAGCCATTACATAATGATATGAGTTTCCAGTGCCACCTGCCGATTTTACAGCCCAATATATAGTAGAAGTATTGTTAGCAATACTCTGTGAAGAAGACCACTCAACTCTGATTCTATCTGGATATGAACTACCGGCAGCATTATATACGCTTGTTTCAAATGCACCACTTGATGCCATAGTTTATCACCTCCATTCGATTATGTAGCTATGATAGATAAACTACCATTACTTTCTACTTGCAACTTAAAATTACCCAAAGAAATAGATGGAGTTTGCTCTATCGTGCCGACCTTGAGACTGCCTTCTATTTCTGCTTGTTTCATATATGCAGTATCATTTGCGAAATAAGTAATTGGAATGCCAAACTTAATCTCTGGATCTGCAAAATTCTCATTAATTGCTCGTGCTTCATAAATTGGTTCTTCTGCTTTATATAAGAAATCTGGATTCTTATAATAATCATAATATGTCGCGCTAGATTCTGCATGTTCGTACAGAATGTAATCATAGTTGTCATATTTATGAGTTGGTTCGGAAGTCACAGTAATGATTCTAGCTTTACGACAGAATTCAATTTTTTGGGCAGATACCCTAGAGAAATAATCTCCGTTCTTATTTTCACCAACGATTAAGCCATTATCGCCATCAAACCCAAAGTATGATAACTTGTCTGCAGCATCGCCCTTGTTCATCGTTACAGTGCCATCTTTGTCAACCATAAATGCGTATGTGCCATCTTCTTGCTCTCCAATGCATATTGTGCCGCCGATAATACTACTACCTTCAATTAGTCCTGCGCTAACACATCCAGCTAAGATACCCCAATATGTCTCTCCATTGACAGTATAATTACCGAACACTGATTTTGTAGTCTGGAAATTATCATCTGAATATAAAAATTTATTGTTAGTAATCCAACCTTCATGATTATCTAATACACCATCTACAATTTTGCGTAGATGAATACCGTAATTGTCCCATGAAACATTTTGCCCAGCGGAATTTGATTTAATTGAAGTTGTAGCATCAATTAAGCCTTGACGAATTTTTTCTTCAATTGCCGTAGCAACGTCGTATCCCTTTTGCCAATAAGAAGAACCACTTGCGACAGCCTTACCAGCATTAACAGCTTGAGCTAATAATTCCGCATGTAAATCTCCTTGGTCTTTTGCAAGTAGTAAATCTCCAAATGTACATGTGAAATTACTTAAATCATCAAAATTAAGTTGTACTTCAAGTAATCTTGCCTTTTTAAGATAATCTGGTCTTATTCTAACTTTAATGAAATTACCTAATTCGAATTGCTTTAAAATTGGGGCAAATTCCGGCATGGCATAAATGTTTTTCATAGATGCAGAAAAAGATAATGTAGGACGTGAAATATTTTTTAGCTTTTTATATCCTGCGACCAATAATTCTTTTTGTGTATTGATAATATCCAAATCAGTATCAATTTCGGTTGTGCAGAAGCAATCGTCAGAATATTCGTCTTCTCTCAAAAATAAAGATAGTCTGTCTAAACTCTCTGGCGAAAAGTTTTTTTCAATACTAATATCTTCTGAAATTGCTCGAATGCTTGCTTGCATTGCTTGTATTTGTTCTGCAATACCATTTACTGCATTTTGCTTTTCTTCTAACTCGGCTTTTGCTTTTTGCAATTTATTCAAATTATCAACATAACTTTTATATTCATCACTATCTTGTGGTTTTTGATCCCACTCTGCAGCAATTTGAACATCATTAATAGAAGAATAAATATCTATCTGTTCTTTGAGCGAATTAATTCCGTCCCCACCAAAAATCAAATCTCTTTCATTCCAACTATACGTATATTTTCTCTGTTCTTTGCCATCATCATTGGTATAAGTCGTCATGCGCATTTCGCATACATAATACTTATAGGCTATATCGTTATATGTGATAGTGCCATTCTCTTCGATCTTTTCCTGATTAATAATTTTATAAACCTCGCCAAGATTTTCTATACTCGCTTCTGGCAAAAACATATCAGCATCATCATAGTTATCTGGGTTAAGTTTAATTTCGGTAATTTTATATTCATCAGGAATAGAATTTTCCTCTGTTAAACGACTATCAATTAATTTATATAATTCTTGTAAAGTTTCTGTATATCCATTAATTTTTATAACATAATCACCAATTTTTGGGGCATAAGACTTTAACGTTGGCGTTACATCATCGATTGCAATTTCTCCTTCTCCTGCATTTGAGGCAACAATTAATAATGCATTTTCAGAGTCAATCGTCTTAATTCTAATTTTATCACCATTTTGTAATGGAACATAAATAATTAATATTCTCGTAGTCTCATCATATTCATAACCATTTTTGCCTTCTTGAATGGTTTCGAATGTAATGTTGTCAGATGACTTTTCTACGATGTGTCTTAAGCCAACTTCATTTAACACATTAAAATGATTGTCAATTATTTCAACCGATATTGTATCACCGACTTGTAAGTTATCTGCAATAGTTAATACACCAGAAATAAAAGTATAATTTGTTGTTTTTATGTCATTAATCATAACCGTTGTTATCGCAGACGACTGAACATCAGATAGGTAAAAACTATTATTAATTATTTTTAAAACAACAGTGCTATTCGGCATTAATTTAGTATCATTAATTGTCAGGATATTTTCTATGCTATCAAAATCATATGCAGTAGTTTTTATTCCATCAACAAAAACAGAATCTATTTTACCAACAAACGCCATTGGAACAAAATTAGTGCCTACGGATTGCACAGTAATATTGCTAGTTGCAGTTAAAACGCTCGATGTAATGGTTAATTGATTATTTGCATAACTATATTCGCCATCATCAATAGCAATACCATTTACTGAAATTAAAACTATTTTATCTTTTGTCGAACTTAATATAAAATATTCATCTACTGACTCAAATGATACTTGCGTCCCATTAAATAATGTATTTAGGTCTGTAATTGTTAATACATTTGTATCGGTGTTTAAGCTGTATAAAGATGTTTTTGCAGAATCAATTTTAACAGATAACGTTTTATTTTTTCTTTGAAAAACATTGAAATTGTTATTAACTAGCTTAATTAATAG
>ERZ1034882.846-NODE-846-length-12813-cov-10.048675_pt1 | contig 12813 bp, 10 predicted proteins | sample MGYA00520606_ERZ1034882 | MGnify/ENA primary metagenome ERZ1034882 (study PRJEB33766, sample SAMN09781726) | gut metagenome | biome: gut microbiome | host: Homo sapiens | place: Madagascar | study: EMG produced TPA metagenomics assembly of the PRJNA485056 data...
CAATTATATTGTTAAAAAGTGAAGTATCATCAAGCACTTTTTCTTTCTCATAATCAATAGTGTCCTTGTGAAGATGTCCATTGTTATCCTCAAATACAAGAGAACTTCCCTTTGTATACATAGGAATATACGCAAGACCTTTCTTGATGCTGTATCTTTCTACCCTCTTTAATTCCTTGTGCTTAACAAGCACATTTTCCATATTGCCTGAATAAACCCTTATTCTGTATGTGAACATAAGCTTCAATATATTAGGTGCTGTTGATGGGTCTATAAGCTTTGCATCCCATATATGGCGGTATATCACAAGCAGGTTGTCATCAACATTGCCAAGCTTTAACTGTTCATATCCGAATTGTTCAATATGAGATTTGTAACTGTCGTACACCTCATGATTTTCTGATTCATTAGTAATAATATCTGCATACAGATAAGCCTTGTCTGTGTAATCAAGACCGCTGTCATACGCAAAGAACATAAGAACAATCTTAGGCAGACGTATATATCTGTCACGGCTTATGCTCTTGATATAATACTCATACAGTCTTGTTATTCTAAGCCCCCTTAATATCGCTTTCTCATATATCGCCAGACAATCTTTTCCGTACATTCCATTACGAATCATCTGTGAGCACAATACATTAAGGTTCTCATCTGTCTCATACTGCTTATATATGTAACCCATAATGGTAATCATCTTAAAAGATGCCACTCTCTCTGAACCTATAAGCTCTGCAATATGCTTAGCCAGCGGCTCCTCAATAATACCATTACGGCATCCATATATAATTGCCTGAAGTTCAAATCTGTTAAGAACTCTTAACAATACCGGCTGTGTATTTAAAATGTGAAGTGCCTCAAAATACATTACAGGGCTGTTACATCCTGCCTGATATGCATCCTTGATTCTTATAAGCTTGACACTCTGGTTGTGGTTAAACTGCTTGTCTATGTAGAATAAGAACCACAATACACGCCAGTCATCACAGCCATTCTCATAATATTTCCTGATTATGTCGCATGCCTGTGCTGTATATGTGGCATCTTTTTTGGCAAGCGAGCTTACATACAGATAATAACAGTAAAGCACCACATTATCTGTGTTAATGTCCGACCTTGCGCTCTCAAGAAGCCACTCACATTCATCAGCCTGCCCCATAGCTATCATAACCTGTGCCTGAATAAGCTTGTAATATGGTGTGTCTGTTCCATAACCGCGAAGTCTCTCAATAAGCTTGTTAGTTGTCTCTATCCACTCACCAGATGATATCTTTTTCATTCTGTATGAAAGATAACATCTGGTAATATCCATAATAATCGTCCTGTGATGTCTGTATGGGTTAACACTTTCTGCCTCTGTGTCATCCACCACACATACGGCTGTCACATCATGCTTTAACATCTGGTTGAATGTCGATAAGGAAATTCTTCCATAATTGATTCCTGCATGAAGCCTGTCACGTTTAACCATATAGCCAAGCTCACACATAGAACCGGTAAAATCCTCTGTTGTAAGCATTTTGCGCGATATATCTCCATCTGCTGTTAAGAATTCAGATTCATTGTCAACTGTAACAAATGATGGCTGCGCCTTGACCGATATGTCTGTATATCCCCATGTACTCTTATTAATCATAAGGCTGTATCCAGTCTCATCCTCGCTTATATCACACTGGTTAAGCGTCGAATCAACCGACAGCTTCACAGGCTCTTTCTGATGAGCTGCCACAAGGAATTCCTCTATTGCCTCCGCCTCATTCGTATTCATTGAGAACATGTCATACAGACATTTCAAAGTATCATCACCTCTTAGAAATGTCTTCTTAAACCTGTCATCAATATATATGCGTTCTGCTTCCTCGGGTGCTTTCTGCGCCAGATTAGTAAAATCATAAAGCGTTGCAGCCTGACCTATACTTGTATCCAACGACTTTAAGACACATCCGAACTCATAAGTTATCTGATATTCGCCAGCATTACTTACAACATCAAATGTGCCTGTCAGTGTGTCGCCATTATACATACCTGTACAGTCGACCTGATATTCAATTGTACCTTCTGTTCCAGAGAACATATTATCATTTAGCGTCACACGGTCATTGGACGACCAGATTACTCCTTTGACTGCCTGACCTGCACTATATGAGAAAGACAGGTGCATAACCGAATCTTCTGGCACTTCCGCCTTTATCTCATTCTTATCTATGATAATCTGTGCATCATCATATCTGAATATTCCTCTGGCTAAACGCTTAAGATAATCCTTCATCCAGCAATCAAGCCTCCGATTGTATCTTCTTTAAATGTTCCTTAATCTTCTTCTCATAACCATTATCTGTCGGCTCATAAAATGTAGTGCCCATAAGCTCTGTTGGCAGATACTGCTGCTTCACATAATGGTTAGGATAATCATGTGCATACTTATATCCCTCGCCATGTCCTAACTTGCCAGCGCTCTTATAATGTGCATCCTGCAAATGTGGTGGAACAGAATAGCTTCTTTCATGCTCAACTGTATCTAACGCTCTGTCAACTGCCATATAAGCGGCATTGCTCTTAGGCGCACACGCAACGTAGGTTGCCGCCTGCGACAGCACAATCCTTGCTTCCGGCATACCGAGCCTTTCTATAGCCTGACATGCGCTCACCGCAACGACAAGTGCCTGTGGGTCTGCATTGCCTACATCTTCACTTGCGCATATCATAATTCTTCTTGCGATAAATTTGATATCTTCTCCTGCATGAAGCATTCTTGCAAGATAATACACAGCCGCATCCGGGTCTGAACCGCGCATGCTCTTGATAAATGCTGATATTGTATCATAATGGTTGTCACCATCTTTATCGTATTTAAGAGTTCTTCGCTGTATACACTCCTGCGCAATCTCTAATGTTATATGAATCTTCCCATCCTCTGACGGACTTGTTGTCAGCACGCCAAGCTCAATGGCATTCAATGCATTCCTTGCATCGCCATTCGATATATCAGCAAGGAAATCCAGTGCATCATCATCAATATCTGCATTCAGGCTTCCCATGCCATTCTCTTTATCATAAACTGCTCTCTTAAGAATCACTTTAATGTCATCTTTATCAAGCGGTTTCAGCTCAAATATAATTGACCTTGATATCAAAGCCCCATTAACTTCAAAATACGGATTCTCTGTCGTAGCTCCTATCAGGATTATTGTTCCATCCTCGACAAATGGCAGAAGGTAATCCTGCTGTCCCTTGTTGAATCTATGAATCTCATCTACGAAAAGGATAGTTTTCCTGCCATACATTCCAAGGTTATTCTTAGCCTTCTCTATAACCTCTTCCATGTCCTTCTTGCCGGCAACTGTCGCATTAATCTGCATGAAATCTGCACTCGTAGTATGTGCTATAACCTTGGCAAGTGTTGTCTTGCCTGTTCCCGGTGGTCCATAGAATATGATTGAGCTTAGCTTATCTGCCTTGATAGCCCTGTACAGTAACTTATCCCTGCCTATGATATGCTGTTGTCCCACCACCTCATCAAGTGTCTTAGGTCTGATTCTTGATGCAAGCGGCGACTCATTCTTCATGGTATTCTCACGCATGTAGTCAAATAAATCCATATCGTATCTTTCCTTGCTGTGGCACAATCACACACCATGGCAGGTGGGTACAATGCACCACTTATAATCATCTTGGTCTATAATACCACAAAAATGCGGAAATTCATATATGATTTATCAAGGAATTTATTATATCTCCCCCTACGGGGGCTGGGATTTTTTACTTTGACATTATAAAAATCTGTTTATCACTTTTCTTATTGTATCGGAAAATGTAGCCCTTGGCACATTTCCCTTTGATATGATTGGAATTCTGCCAAGCTCTTTTCCTTCATAAGAATATATCACGCAGCCCACCTGGTCGCCCTCATTAACAGGGGCGGCAATATTCTCACTTAATTCAATTCTTCTCTCAATCTTACCTGTATCTGGTTTTGTCAGAAAAAGGCAGCTGAATGATTTTTCCGGTGCTGTTTCTAATGTTTCTTTTACACCGCCGGATATATGAGGTGGTTCATATTCTACAGGCTGCTCATCTTTATATATATAGCAGTTAGAAAATCCATAATTCAGAAGTGATATGGCTTCAGCGAAACGTGTCTTTGAATTAGGAGCCGTCATAACAACAGCTATTAAATCAATTCCGTCTTTTGATGCTGTGGCAGACAGACAACACCCTGCTTTGCTTGTCGAGCCAGTCTTTAATCCTGTTGCCCACTGATACTGTTTGATAAGCTTATTAGTGTTAGTAAGACCGAACTCAGATGTGCCACGTCTTGTTGTGTGGGTTATTGTGTCCATCCAGACTGTTGAATAGTTATGTATTTCTGGATATTTATTGATAAGCTCACGGCTCATAAGTGCAACATCCATAGCACTTGATACATGACCATCCGTATCAAGCCCACAGCTATTGACAAAATGCGTATTCTGCATTCCAAGTCCTGCTGCCCTTTCATTCATTTTTTCAACAAATGCCTCTTCTGTTCCACCGATATATTCAGCCATACTTACACATGCATCATTTGCACTCGCCATAGATATGCATTTAATCATGGTATCAACTGTCTGGACTTCCATAGGTTCAAGGAACACCTGACTGCCGCCCATTGACGCTGCATGCTCTGATACAGTTACCTCATCAGTCAGCTTGATACTTCCATCCTGTAATGCATCAAATATAAGCAGAAGCGTCATTATCTTGGTTATACTCGCTGGTGCCACACTTGTATTACTGTTCTTTTCATATATTATCTGTCCCGTTGAAGCCTCCATAAGCACTGCACTTGCTGATGACAACCCCAGTGCATCCCCATCCTGTCCGCCGACACCAGCCGCTGTATCAGTGTAGTCTTCCTGAACAGCATATACTGCCATAGGCACACCAAGGAATATACTTGTAAGCATAATAATAAGGCACAGACTGCCGCTTATAATCTTAAGTATGTACGAACATCCTGATTTCATCTATGTCACATACTCCGATTCACTTTAGAACAATCTATGCCTTATATGTCTTAAATATTCAATTTAAAAACTGTAATAATCCCAACTATTGTTTTACATATCTTTGATTCTTACTTTGTGGTTTATCTGGAATAGTCATTCTGACAAGCCCCAATTCAATTGCTGGATTCAAATAATTCTTGCGAAGTGTTTCTTTTGATTTAAGACCCAATCTTGCCATTATTGAATTAGCAGTATAAGGAACATCATATTCCATAATGTCAAGCATACGTCTCACATATTCCGATACATCAGCATTGGCAATATCAACCTGTTCAATAACCTCATCTAATATCTGGTTAATCATATCAAGCATAAATTCTATGAACACATCCGAATTTCCATTAACATGGCATTGAGCTATTGCATCATAGTATTCTGTCTGAAATCTTTCAATCTGGCTTTCCAATGGAATAAATTCAAATACATTTCTCCACCTATACAAAATCACAGTATGCCACAATCTTGCCATCCTTCCATTGCCATCAGCAAATGGATGAATAAATACGAATTCATAATGAAAAACTGCTGCCATAATAAGCGGATGTACAACACCTTCACTCTTCTTCACCCACGACAATAAATTCTTCACAAGCTCATTCACCATATTAGGTGGTGGTGCAACAAATATGCATGTATCTCCTGAAAAAACTCCCTCTTCACCTTTCCTGAATTCTCCTGATTCATTAACAGTTTTATATGTCATAAGAGCATGTATTTTCTTTAAGTCTTTAATACTTGCAGGATTGATTTCTGATATTTTTTCATAAGCAGAATATGCATTCTTAACTTCCTGTATCTCTTTCTCATTACCCAACACTAAATGTCCATTAATAACATCCCTGACATCTGACAACGATAAAGAATTAGCTTCTATTTTCAATGATGAGTATATTGATTTAATCTTATTATTTTTTCTTAAATGCGGTTTAGACTCAAGTTCTGAGTAGCTGCTAATTCTACCAACTTTTTCAGAAATGTCTGAAACTAACTGAAGCATCCTGTCTGAAATGGTATATGGTGGTACATAATTATTCATATATAATCGCCTCATCTTACTTATTATCTTGCTTACTATCTTACCCATTTTTGACAAGATTATCAATACTCACACTGACATATTTACAGTTAAAACCACTATTTTTTATTACGAAACTATCTCCCCATCACTAATCTGTATAATCACATCTGACAGATATTCAAGCTCTTCTGAATCATGGCACGCAATTATGCAGATAGCACCACGCTCCTTCTGCTCCTTTAAAATCTCACGAACCTGCATAGCTCCGCTCTCATCAAGCGCATTAATAGGCTCATCCAATATAACAATATCAGGGTCTTCCATAACAGCCGCCGCTATTCCAAGTCTCTGCTTCATTCCCAGTGAATACTTTCTGTAGGTTCTTTTATCTTCCGGGTCAAGTCCGATTTTTTCAAGGGTCTCACATATCTTTTTCCTATCTATCTTCTTCTGGATATCTGCAAGCACTTCCAGATTCTTTAATCCTGTATACCCTGGTATAAATGCCGGATTCTCAATAAGCACCCCCACGCTTCTTGGAAAAGATATCTGCTTTCCAAGTGTCTCGCCATTGATAACAACACTTCCACTTGTAGGTGATATAAGTCCACATATTGCCCTCATAAGCATTGTTTTACCAGAGCCATTCTTTCCCTTTAGACCATACACATTACCACCTGTAAAGGTAAGATTGATATGTTTAAGAACCTCTGAGCCTTTCAGTTTCTTACAGTAATCCTTGATTTCTATTATATTTTCCATACAGCCTCCTTCAAAATATTCCTATATTATGTCTCTTTTTTTCAATCCAGCATAGCCAACAACAATAGACACTATAATTATTGCCATATCAATCAGCACACCTTGCATCAATCCTACTCCGTCATGATTAATCTGATTCATTCTGTAAACCATCATATAATTTCCCGGCATGAACGGACTCATGTAAAACACTGACAATATATACACTGCCATAATACATATAAAGCTCACTGATGGAAGCACAAAGAATTCCAAAGCCATCTGTAACATGGACATAGCTATTGTCGTGAATATAGGAAGAACTATTATCATCACAAGTAATAATCCTGTCTGTACCGTTCCTTCTGCTTCTCCTTCAAACACACTGTTAATTATATCTTCATGTATTACTATTGGAGAACCTGCATCCATATCTTTAAAATGTATAATGCACATCAAAGCAACACCTATATAAAAGCATGCGTAATACTTTAATACACATAAAACATTCCACACACAGCTTGTATTCCACCATCTAAACTTACTTCCATATCGTATAAGCTTTTTCATTCCGTATCCGCGGAGGTCTTTTACTGCATGACCGCTTATAAATATCGCAATAATAATATTGATTGTAAGATAAGCCACTGGAACTATAAATTCATTATCAATTTCTGGATTAAATTCTCTGATTCCTTTAAAAATATACATAAGGCAATCGCCAAATGAACCACTATAACCATAATTCCAGAACTGATTAAGCGATTCCTGCCATATAAAATAGCTCTCTGTTATAATCATGGCAGCTATAACAGGTATTATTATCGTCATACATCTGAATCCTTTCTTAACATATCACGTTTTCTAAACAACACTGCTCCAACTATACACGCAGCTACCATCATGACAATCGGAAATATAATATGGTTGGCTACATTATAGCCTTTCAAATACATATATGGAGGGTTCATACTCATCTTATTAAAAAAAATATATAACTTCTTCTGCCAATAATTTTGCTCAAATAAAGCAAATGCAACCATAGCACCATAACCATATATAGGCTGTCTTAACCACCACCATGATATAATAATAAAAACCCCCATCACAAACACTTCTGCAAATATAGTCAGGATAAATATTACCTGTATAATCCATGTATCAATCCGAATAGTCATATCATATAAAAATGTATGAAATGCTTCACTATTTCTGTCAAGCCAGTTACATTCATATACACAGTTAAACGCTGCATATACTGTACATATTACAAAACTACAGACTGCAACAACCCCCGACAAAAATCCAATTTTCTTTATAAGGCGAATCCATAATTTCAACATACTTTCCTCGCGTATCAATAGATTTATACGCCATTCATATTTAAGATTATATATAATATAAAACTCAGCAACCATAATTATAGGGATTTTACTTTTAGCCTGTGCATAACAGTAGACATCATTATAACAATAAATTACGCCCTCAGTTGTCATGTAAACAGAATATATAGTTACATGAATCACAATCAGTAACAACATCGTAATCACAGACGAGATAATTTCATCTGTACTTAACCACCTCTTTTTCTGCTGTGATTTAACCATGATTCACCTCAAATTCCAGCCTTTTGACCTCTGGATACCACCAATAAACAAAATAGTAAGTATCTGAATCCAGCTTATTCATCCATTTTTTCTTTACAAGAGAATCTTCCACCAAAACAGTAGACAATGTAAATGTCTGTTTCTCTCCTGGCTTAATTACTGATTTATTATCTCCATCTTCTACCATCACACCATTAAAAGCACCACAGTTCCTGGCAACCATCACAAAATCATCAGTTGTATATGTTATATCGCTTAACGTAGTATTCTCAAATTGAACTTTAAACAGCAATGCTCTTATTTTATCAGTATCAGCTCCTTCTTTAAATGAGCTTAATGTTCCAGAATAATTATACATTTCCTGATATTCATTATAATTATATATTTTACACTCTATTGGTGTTATTTTAAGTCCATCTTCCACCGCAGGATTATCATATGTATATGTATGGACATTATCAGGTTCCGGAAATCTTTTATTAATATCATAAATAAAATAAAATGATGCTATAACACAAACCGCAACAACAAATGCTGCGCCACATATCCATCTCTTATTTCTAAATAACATCTGACTTCACCCCATTTGCGAAATATACAACAATCGTTGGTATTGTGACTATTAAAAATGTTCCAATCACATCATATGCTTTAATTATAACCGGTTCCGACATATCAACTATGCATATAGGATTAATATTAAAATAAATCCCCTTAAAAACTAAGCTGTCACGTATTATAACAAATGCGTACCATATTATAAAAGGTGTCATGCTAATTAAGAATACATTGTCTATAATATATGTAAAAGCTAAAACTATTGTTGCAAACGTTCCTGCAAAAGCAAAATTAATCACTAAGTACACAGCAATATATAACATTGGCTTATTATATAGCAGCTCTTGAAATAAAGCTGCCGCCGAATTAAATTGTCCATTTTTTATCGGATTCAATGCCGGTAACATGTAAGCCGATATCAACAGATTAAGCAGATATGGGATAACAATAGCTATTCCACCACTAATAAAAGTCACAATATACTTTGCAGATAAATAATCAATCTTTCTTGTTCTTGTATATACACTTTTTACATATCCCGATTTACAGTCCATATAATAAGATAATGCATGTGGCATCATAGCCAATATAGGTAATATTGTCAAAAATATCTCCTTATAGGGGCTGGCACCATTCATTCCAATCCAATATCCATATAAACTGCATGGTTCCCCTGTTTTGCCACTATAATGTCTAAGTACATTTAAAGCTCTTGGAAGCACTTCCATAACTATCTGTACTAATGATATAATGCATCCAATCAATATAGAAATCCAGAACATTCTGCCATTAACCATGCGCTCCCATTCAGTTTTAACCTGCTGTCTCATTATATCTCCTCCATATATGCATTATCACTTTGCTTTACAGTCCAGCTTAATCATATAGCTTCCATCTCCAACAGAATTAACTCCATCTCCTGAATATACATCCAGAAAACCTGAATACAAATACAAATCATCGTTTTCAGAAATGTCTCCACTAAGCATAATCGCAACTACTGTTTCAATTTCATCACCCTTTTTAAATTGATAAAAATTATCGTCTTTACTTGTTGAAGTAGGATTATTTATATATTTATTCTTATCAAATCCAATTGATTCAACAAATAGCCTATTATATGCTCCACCACTCGACTTACTAAAAATCATTGGAGCAATACATAAATTTTCATTTTCCTTATTGGCTGCTACATCTTTCAATTTGATTTTTATAAAAATATTTTTTACATTCTTAGTTCTTCCGTTGTATTTACCAGACTCATCATAATTGCCACTCGTTACAATATACTTTCTGAATTGTGAATTACCCGTTATATCATCAAGCGGCATAAGTGTATCACCCGTTATCCACGCATCTATAAGTGTAAGTTCATAACCACCATACATTATTGTTTCGCTTTTACCAGCTTCTTTAATCTCCGCCTGTCTGCCACTTACCCAGCTCTTAGTTGTATGAGGTATTGATTCCTTTGTTGTAGCCTCTTCCATATTCTTAGAACTTCCCTCTGCTCTGCTCTCATCAATCGCAACAGCATCATTAACAGATTGCTTATCACATCCTGCAAGCAATAACATACATGTAGCCATACCTATCAGAATAACCTTCTTCATATCTTCTAAATCTCCTTGTCTTTTTATAGAAAGTAAGAGTTACTTCAACCATTATGTATCTTAGATGCTATCTGGGCTCCATAAACCGCTAAACTTTCCTACTCCTGAACCTGCATGACGTGCCTTTACATATGCATAATCGCCATCATTCTCATAAATATAGTTAGTCATTTTATACACAGTTCCATTAAAAAATTGATAACGTTTGCTTGATTCAAAATCAGAACTTGTATCTGAATTATATCCCCATGCCCATGCATAGTAAGAATCTCCTGGTGTATGACTTGAGTCGCAATACATATATACATATGTATCATCTTCTTTAATTCTTTCTGGTGTTGTCTGCCAATATCCATTGCCAAAATCAAATGAATAACGAGTATCCTTATGATTATTTGCAAATACAGGCATTGCCATCGCTGCCACCAATACCCCTAAACTGATAAACATAGTTACTTTGCTCTTTATTGAACTTTTCCTCATTACAGTTCGTACCTCCTATCTGATTGTATAATGCGTTGAAGCAACTCTTAAAATAAGAATACCCCCTCTTTCATATATTGAAAAGAGGGGGTGGCACGAATGGTATTAATTTTGGCACGAATGGTTAATTTTTTTAAATTTGCAAGTTAAAACGCCGCATTTACTTTGTTTCTACAAATGTGGTAGTTATCAGACTTCGTTGTATTTAGCCAACTTATCACTCGAAACCCAGCCTTGTATGCGATTTCTGTCCGTCAGGCCAGAGATTTGCTTACAGCTTCCTTCAGATTCTACCTCACGATAGACACCCTTGCTGTTCAGCTATACACTTCCCACTACCTGGGCATGTTCGGGACTTACACCCGTTAGAGCGCGCCCATGGCGCGCAAACTAAAATAAAGCCATACATTTTCATGTACAGCTTTAAAGTCGAGTAGACTAAGACCTCTCAATCTTAGCCCCTCACAGATCCGTACGTGCGGCTTTCCCGCATACGGCTCCTCATAGTAACATTCGCTTCAATATAAACAATAGTACGTTTTAGGTTTTGCTAACGGGTAATACTTGAGCATTTCCACAAATCCATTCCATGTGTATGCCCGTCTACAACCTCTCCGATTCATGGCTTTGAATAGAAACTGTTGTACTCTATGCAGGAATGTTGTTATCTTCCGAAAATTCCATGTAACACCATAATACCGATAGTGTCCAATTAGTTTTACGTTCAACTCTTTAATTATTTCTCGCATTGGTCGATTTCGATTATCGTAAATCCAGTTCTTGTATGCTCTAACCTTTTGCTCAAACTTCTTCCTTGAAGTCTGTACCTTTGGCACGAAACCTCCCTTTCGAGTTTTGCTACAGTAGAAGGTAAATCCCAGAAAATCAAATGTTTCAGGCTTACATTCTCCTCTTGCTCTACGATTCTGCTCTGCAAATCTCCCAAATTCAATCAGTCTGCTTTTACTACTTTCCAGCTCCAGTCCAAACTTTTCCATTCGTTCCTTTAACTCTTTATAGTATCTTTCAGCTTCTGACTTATATTGAAATCCTGCAACAAAATCATCCGCAAAGTTGACGAGAAAACACTCTCCCTGCATTTCCCTTTGCACCACCAGCTTAAACCACAGCGTCAGCACATGATGCATGTATATATTTGCAAGCATCGGACTCATTACTGAGCCTTGTGCCGAACCTTCCTCTGTTGGCTCGAATTTTCCTTGCTCCATTATTCCTGCTTTAAGGTATTTACGTATTAGCCACAATAAGTTCTTATCCTGTATATTCCATTCAAGGAACTTCATCATCCAATCATGGTCGATATGGTCAAAGAAACCTTTGATATCGGCATCTACGATATAGCTGATTTTTCCATAGCTTATCCGTTGGTATACTTCTTTTATTGCTTCGTGACACCCCCTATTCGGTCTGAATCCATACATGCAGTTTAGGAATCTCGGTTCATAAATAGCTCCCAGTATTTTCTTCACTGCCATTTGTACAATCTTATCTTCATAGGAAGCAATCCCTAATGGTCGTTTCTTTCCATTTCCTTTAGGTATATATACCCTCAGTGACGGAAGTGGCTTAAAGGATTTGTTTTTCAACCTCTGTACCAGTTCCTTGATATTTCTATCAAGGTTCTTCCCATACTCATCCTTAGTTACCTTGTCAATTCCGACTGCTTTGTTCCCATCTAATTCCTTATGACATTGCTTTAGCATATCTTCATTTATCAAGTGGTA
>ERZ1034882.851-NODE-851-length-12741-cov-11.712912_pt1 | contig 12741 bp, 13 predicted proteins | sample MGYA00520606_ERZ1034882 | MGnify/ENA primary metagenome ERZ1034882 (study PRJEB33766, sample SAMN09781726) | gut metagenome | biome: gut microbiome | host: Homo sapiens | place: Madagascar | study: EMG produced TPA metagenomics assembly of the PRJNA485056 data...
GAGCATCTGCCTTACAAGCAGAGGGTCATAGGTTCGAGCCCTATAGGTCCCACTTCTGTAACAACTGTTACAGTAATGCCGGCGTGGCGGAACTGGCAGACGCGCAGGACTTAAAATCCTGTTGTGGTGACACAGTACCGGTTCGATTCCGGTCGCCGGCATTCATATCCAGGTACTTGACAAGAGTGCTATAATAGATATGTAAAAAAGAATATGTGTGCGTAGCTCAGCTGGATAGAGCACTTGGCTACGGACCAAGGTGTCGGGGGTTCGAATCCTCTCGCGCACGTAGAAAATAAGAAGCAGGACAAATGTCCTGCTTCTTATTTTTCGAGTCCAATTCGGACTCGAAAGGGTTCGATCTACGTTTCACTCCGGTCGTTGCTGAACAGGCGCCACCGGCGCCTAGCAACCTCTCGCGCAGTCCAATTCGGACTCGAAAGGTTCGCTTTCTGTTGGTACAGTTAGAAATAAAGAGTAGTAAAATGCAAATGTGTATATTATAATAAAAAGTAGTCTTACTGATTGGAAGGATAAGTCGGAGGTCACAGACATGGGAAGTTATCTGAATCCTGGAAGCAAAGGATTTGAGGAAAGTTTAAATTCAGAAATTTATATAGACAAAACTGGACTGATCGATAAAACAAATGCATTGGTTAATACCAGACAGAAATATATCTGTATTAGCAGACCGCGTAGATTCGGAAAATCCATGGCTGCAGATATGCTGACGGCATATTATGACAGAAGTGTTGACACGGCATCACTTTTTGATGCATTAAATATTGGACAGACTGAGAATTACAAAAAACATTTGAATCAGTATGATGTGCTGAAAATCAATATGCAAGGTTTTTTGAGCTCAACACATAGTATGGATGAGATGTTAGAAAAATTTAGTAAGTTTTTGCGATATGACCTTCTTGATGAATATACGCAAGTTCGTTTTCGCGATGAAGATGACTTGGTTCAGGTTATGAAAGATGTCTATGCAAGCACCGGCCGGCCGTTCATTATACTGGTGGACGAGTGGGATTGCCTGTTTCGTGAGTATAAGCAGGATAAAGAAGCTCAGAAGAAATATTTGGATTTTCTGCGGGCTTGGTTGAAGGATCAGGAATATGTTGCGCTTGCATATATGACAGGAATTCTTCCAATTAAAAAGTATGGTTCACATTCCGCACTGAATATGTTCAGTGAATACTCGATGGTAAATCCAAGAGAGATGGCGGAGTTTTTTGGATTTACGGAAGATGAAGTAAAAATGCTGTGTGCAAAATACAAGCGCAATTTTGAAGAGGCACAGGCATGGTATGATGGATATGAACTGATGACGATGGAGGGGGAATATCCAAAAGTTTATGCTATGTATAGTCCCAAATCGGTAGTGGATGCAATGCTGAGTGGTTTGTTTGATAATTATTGGAATCAGACGGAAACCTATGAAGCACTTAAGGTATATATCCAGATGAATTTCGATGGGCTGAAGGATGCCATTGTTCGTATGCTTGCCGGGGATCGCGTACAGATCAATACCGGCACATTTTCGAATGATATGACGACTTTTCAGAATCGGGATGATGTGCTGACTTTGCTGGTACATTTGGGCTATTTGAGTTATCGTTGGCAGGATAAAACGGTATCCATTCCGAATAAAGAAGTGTCACAGGAATATGTGAATGCGATTAGTACGATGGACTGGCGCGAGGTTATCTCGTCGGTACAGGAATCGAGAAATCTGCTTGAAGCGCTATGGGCGCAGGATGGGGATATGGTTGCTGCGGGCATTGACAAAGCACATAATGAAATTTCAAGTTTGCAATATAATGACGAAAATTCACTCGCATGTACGATCAATCTTGCATTCTATTTTGCTCGTGAATACTACACCATAATTCGGGAATTCCCTTCCGGAAAAGGCTTTGCAGATTTGTGCTTTATTCCGCGTAAAATGCATGCAGATAAGCCTGCGGCCGTCATTGAATTAAAGTGGGATAAGAGTGCAGAAGGTGCGATTACACAGATTAAGGAAAGACAGTATGTATCGGATCTTAAGGAGTATCACGGAGACCTGTTGCTAGCCGGAATTAATTATGATAAAAAAGAGAAAAACCACACTTGTCTGATTGAAAAGTATCGTGTATAAAATAAATCCCCGCGGTAATATGATGCCGTGGGGATTTTCTACTGTTAAATTGTAACTTTTTCATCATCCAATCAGTTGAGGCATAGGTTCCGTCCGCATATTTCATATGTAAGTGTTTAGAAGATATTCTTCTTTTGTGAGAACAAAATGGAGAATATCATTTTCTATCCCGATTTCTTTAAACCCTGCTTTTTGATGAATCGTACATGCTGCTGTACGGGAGGACTCAAAGTCGTTATGAAGCTTAGAAATTCCACACACACGAAAAGCATGATCGAGGAGTAGATGCAATGCAGATGAGCCATATCCTTTTCCACGATAGGGCGCATAGATTAAGATGCCCATATCCCACCAATCTTTTTCCGTATTATAATGAAAATTAACATCACCGATCCATGCACCGTCGGTGCAGCGTTTCACATAGGCATAGAACCGCTCCGGTTCATGCCCAATCCAGTTGGTATACCAATCTGACATGATTTCATCCGGATAATCAATGCAGCCGGTATCACGGTGATAACCGTCAAATTCTACATCCCATCCGGCATTATAAGACATGGTCTTTGGGTCAGACATCATCTTTTGGTAGAACCAAAGATCTTCAAATTTAGGAATATATAACTCGAGCTGTTCCATAAGGTTCCTCTTTTCACTAATTTTTTCCATTATAGCATAATCAATGATTGATAAGAAGAAAATATTTGATATTATAGAATAGGACAAAAGAAACGAAAAGAATAGGATCAAATGCCGTAAGAAATATTATGAACAGGAGAATACCATGCTTACCTACAATTTAGAGCAGCGAAACGACGAACCGAAATATTACTACATTTATAAGATGATCCGAAAGGATATTGAGGACGGAGCATTAAAGCGCGAGGAGAAGCTTCCTTCGAAGCGCAGCCTTGCGGAGCATCTGGGTGTCAGTCTGATCACGGTGGAGAATGCGTATCAGATGTTAAAGGAAGAAGGCTATATTGAACCGAGGGAACGCAGCGGATATTATGTCTGCGAGATTCATGCGATCGCTTCGGGCAAGCCGGTGGATCAGAAGCTTCGCATGCTGCCGGAGGAACCGGAACAGATCAAGGATGGACGATTGACCAATACGATGATGGAGAGTTTTCCATATTCGAAATATTTTAAGACGGTGCGAAGCGTTATCACGGAATATGGAGAGGAGCTGTTGCAGCGTTCACCGAATGAGGGATGTGCAATCCTTCGCAACAGCATCGCTTCGTATTTGTTGCGGTATCGTGGTGTATTTGCCCAGCCGGAGCAGATCATTATCGGATCCGGAGCGGAGCATCTGTACGGAACGGTCGTGCGCATCCTTGGCAATGATAGAGTGTATGGAATTGAAGATCCGTCATATCACCAGATTCGAAAAGTGTATGAAGGCACCGGTGCAAGGTGTGAGGCCCTTGCGATGGGAGAGGACGGAATTCGGAGTTGCTTACTGGAATCTACGCAGGCGGATGTGCTGCATGTGACGCCATTTCACAGTTATCCGTCCGGCGTGACGGCGACGATCGGTAAGCGATATGAGTATCTGCAGTGGGCACGCGAACGAAAGAATTATATTGTGGAAGATGACTTTGACAGTGAGTTCTTTATGCCCGGCAAGCCGATCGAAACACTGTTTATGCTGGACGACGGCAATCGTGTGATCTATATCAATACATTTTCTAAGAGTATCTCCCCATCTATTCGTATGGGGTATATGATCCTGCCGGAGCATCTCTTGGAGCGTTATCACGAGACATCCGGTGGATTTTCGTGTACGGTTCCGGTACTTGAACAGTATGCGCTTGCGGAATTTATCAATAAGGGATATTTTGAGCAACATCTGAGCCGGGTACGCAGACAGAGAAACATCCGGTGAAATATATAGGAACATAGGAGAAATGAAACAGATTATGTATCAAGATCTGACCTGATTTGATCCTGAGGAAGAAATTTCAGTTGACAAATAACTGTATCTAGTGTATATATAACATATAAACAGTATTGTGAAGCGCATAAATACGTGCGCGTATTATAAGAGGAAATACAGGTGATTCTATGAAAATATTACAGAATTCCGGTGAACCGATCTATCAGCAGATCGCGAGTCAGTTCGAGGCTGATATTCTTGCGGGAAAGTATGAGCAGGGAGAGTATCTGCCGTCAATCCGTGGATTGGCGAAGGAACTGAAGATCAGTGTGATCACAACGATGAAAGCATATGAGCTGCTTGCGGAACAGGGGCTTGTGACTGCAGTGCAGGGGAAAGGGTTTTATGTGAACGCACAGGACAGCGAGATGCTGAAGGAACAGCATCTTCGCAAGGTGGAATCGGCGCTTACGGAAGCCATTGCGGCTGCAAAAGTTGCGGGCATGAGTGAGCAGGAGCTGGTGGACACGTTACAGACACTTCTTGCGATGGAAGAAATCTAGCTATATTCAGGGAACTGATTGTATGCAGGAAAATCAGGAAATTGATTTTGGGGATGATGTGATCGCAAAAATCGGGAGCTGGAAAAAGAAGGGAAAATGATATGAAATTTGAATATGTTCTGGAAGGTAACAATATCAAAAAGAAATTCAGAGGATTTACATTAGATGTGCCACAGTTTCACATCCCGAAGGGCTTTGCGACAGCCTTAATCGGGGAGAACGGAGCGGGCAAGACAACACTTATGAATATTCTGGCGGGCATTCGCCTGGATTACAAAGGTGAGCTGACTTACTTTGGACAATATCATGACAAGGATCGCGAGGAGAATCCGATCGTCAAGGAACAGTATGCATATACAGGACCGGGAGCGTATTATCTGCCGCAGTGGACGGTCGGACAGATCCGAAATCTGAATCAGCTTTTGTTTGAAAACTTTCATGAGGATCGCTTTGAGAAGCTCTGTGAGCGGCTGGCTGTGGGCGGTGAGGGCAATGTGAGTGGCAAGAAAGTCCGCTCGCTTTCCGATGGAAATAAAATGAAGCTGATGATCGCTTCTGCCCTGGCACGTGATACGAAGCTTCTTATGATGGATGAGCCGGCATCACCATTGGACCCGCTGATGAGGGACTGTCTCTGCAGTCTGATCCGTGAGTATCTTGCGGAGAACGAGGGTGAGAACAGTGTATTCTTCTCCACACATAATATCGCGGATATGGAGAATGTGACCGATTATGCGATCATCATGGAACGCGGTCGTATCGTGGAAGAGGGCTTTGTCGAGGACCTAAAAGAAAAGTATGTGTATGTCAAAGGCGAGCCACGGGATATTGAAGCTGCAAGAAACGTGATGTTCAGCATGCGGGAGAGCCAGTACGGCTTCGAGGGTGTGTGCCTGGCAGAAAAACTGGATCCGCTTGCGGGATGCGATGTGAGCGTGGAGCAGGCGACTCTCTCACAGATCAGTGTGGCGGTCATGAAGCAGTATTCGATGATTCGGGAATAGGAGCGCTGACGTATGAAAAAGATATGGAAAAGTTATGCGGTGTTCAGTTCGTGGATCTACCGACTGATGACACTTCTTGTGATACCGGTCGTTTTTATCATAGGAGAGTTTGAACTTTTCACGCTGGTAAATGCGAATACATCAATGATCGGATTTAAATTGTTTATTGGTTTGATCCTGACGTATGAAGTCATCAATGACTACTGGCTTTTTGGCGGAATCTGTTCGCTTGAAGGCTGCAATGTGGAAAGCCTTAAGCTGGCGAAGGTGGGAAAGAATGTTTTTCGAAATGCACTTGTGATGGATCTGATACGAAGATTTGTGTATTTGCTGGGAGTCGGTGTGATCGCGTATGTGAAATGGAGAATGTTTTCCCTGCTTCTGACAGCGATGGCTGGATATATTGCGTTAATCATCGTACTGAATGTGACACGTTATATGTCAACGTTCCTGTTGCAGATTTCGATGAGCCAGGTGGCAGTGGCGTTGTATCATCTGATCATGTTATTGGGATCGGATTTTGAAACGATTGATTCAGCAGGCTTAAGGGGCACGATCATGATGCTTCTGCTTGTGGTTTCCGCTGCACTCGGAGTGGCCACGGTGGTTCATGTTCAGGGCCGATGGAAGGAGAGTTATTATGAAAAATGATCTGCGTAAAGCGTTTGAATTGATGAAATTCGGAATCTGCGTCAATAAGGGAATCAATATCGGCGCGCTTGTCCTTTTTACTGTGGTTGGGCTGGTGGGAGAGACTTTCTATCTTGCAACCGGATTTACCATGAATTATGGGTTTGACATCTTTGCATTTCTTCTGCTCGCGGCACTTTCTTTTCCGACGCAGTTTATGGTGACAACGGATGTGTCTCATATCGTGCAGACTTCTTCGTATAAGAAAAAAATTCAGACGAAGATGTTCGCTGAAGTATCTCTGATTACGTCTTTGGCTGCGCTGACGTTTCTTGTTTTCATAAGAACGATCGCAGGAGTGGTGCATCCGGACCTGGCGGCGAAGTTGTGGAATGATATTCCGATAGCGGGAATCATGACCATGATGGTTTTGATTTTTACTGTGATCATGTACAAATACTTCTGGATCGCAATGGTCGTATTGTATGTGCTTATGATGGGAATCGGTGGTCGCGCTGGTTATCTGAGTGTAGTAAACGGACCGCAGACCGGATTGTTTGCAAATGTTCCGGTTATCGGAAATGTTGCAATCGCATATGCATTTGTCTTTCTGGGAGTTGGTATCGCGTATCTGATCTCGCTGGCTCTCTACAAGAGGCCATTCTCCAAAGCGGCATTCGGTGCGGTGATGAGCAAATATGTATCGTAAATGAAGCACAGCTTTCACAGGGGGGAAGCTGTGTTTTTGTTGGAAAAATGAGCAAAGTAAAAGGACCAGTCACGCGACTGGTCCTTTTGAGGGGAGTATAAATAATTAATAAGAGGTATAACATTGAAAAGATAAACATCTTCTCAAATTGATTATATATGATGTGGAAGAAAAAAGCAATCAGAATTATGTATATTTTCTTAGTCAAAAGGTACACTATTTTTGTAGCACAATGAACAAACCGTTGAAATCACTTGGGTTCAAGGACACGGAGACGGTTTTAAGTGTTTCAGGAAAGTGAGGAAAAATATGGCTTACAACAAAAACAGTAATGCTTATGACAGCACAAACGCAGCAAGTAATCAGTCTTCGGACAAGACAAGCAACAGAACATCCAATAAGACAAGCAACCGGGCATCGAACAAGACGAGCAACAAGTCAACGAACAAGACTTCAAATCGTATGACGGACCGTGCAACGGATGAGACCGATTCGATGGATGACTGCCATCGCTAGAACATTTTGCGTATAACTGCATAGTATAGTAGAAAACAGATTATGGAGAATGCTTTTTCCGTAATCTGTTTTCGTTTAAGGAGAAATCATGGATTTTCAGATCGTGTATGCGTCACAGTTAAAGCAGGTGTTGCGGGAGAGCCGTGGAATTTTAATCGACATCAGAGAGCCGGAGGATTATAAGAAGGGGCATTGGCCGGGAGCGGTCAATTATCCGTATGAGAAGTTTGAGGAGGGCAGACTCCGGCTACCGAAAAATCGTAAGCTGATCTTGTACTGTGAGCACGGCGGCGGAAGTATGCAGATTGCAAGAAGACTCGGCAGGGAGGGGTACCTTGTTGCAACGGTTGTCGGAGGATATGAAGCGCTAAGAAAATTACGATAAAAAGTATCGAAAATGTGCAGAATACCTATTTCAAAATCAGCGAGAATATGTAACAATAAGGGCGTACACAAAAAGAGGACATTGGACGGAATGTGTATGAAAAGAGAATGCAGATGTGCATACAAATGCAATATAGAATACATAGAAAGAGAACAATATGAAAACATTTGATTTAGTAGTGCCTTGCCACTTTGGGCTCGAGGCTGTAACCAAGCGGGAAATCTACGATCTTGGGTATGAAATTACAAAGGTGGAGGACGGGCGTGTGACGTTCACCGGCGATGCGGAGGCAATCTGCCGCGCGAATATATTTCTGCGAGGAGCGGAGAGAGTGCTCCTGCTGGTCGGAAGATTCCATGCGATGACATTTGATGAATTATTTGAAGGCATTAAGGCACTGCCTTGGGAAGACTATATTCCGAAGGATGGAAAGTTCTGGGTAAAGAAGGCTTCTTCGATCAAAAGCAAGCTTTTCAGTCCTTCGGATATCCAATCGATCGCGAAGAAAGCGATGGTGGAGCGTATGAAGCAGTCCTATCATCTGGACTGGTTTCCGGAGGATGGGGCAAGCTATCCGGTACGCATTTTCCTGCTGAAGGATGAAGTGATGGTAACAATCGATACTTCGGGTGATTCGCTGCACAAGAGAGGCTACCGTCTCGCGACGAGCAAGGCGCCACTGACAGAGACGCTTGCGGCATCCCTGATCATGCTGACACCGTGGAAGAAGGATCGTATTCTGGTGGATCCGTTTTGCGGAAGCGGCACGTTCCCGATCGAGGCTGCGATGATGGCGGCAAATATTGCACCGGGTATGAACCGGAGTTTTACTGCGGAACAGTGGACAAATCTGATCCCGAAGCAACTTTGGTATGATGCGGTGGAAGAAGCGCAGGATATGGTAAATCTGGATGTTGAGGTCGATATCCAGGGATATGATATTGACGGTGAGGTTGTGAAGGCGGCGCGCGAGAATGCAAAGAGAGCCGGTGTGGATTCACTGATCCATTTTCAGCAGCGAGAAGTCGCGCAGCTTCATCATCCGAAGAAATATGGCTTTATTATTACAAATCCGCCGTATGGTGAGCGCCTTGAGGAGAAGGCCGATCTTCCGGCACTCTATACGCAGATCGGACAGGCATACGCAGGCCTTGATTCATGGTCTTTGTATATGATTACAAGCTACGAGGATGCGGAGCGTTACATTGGGCGGAAGGCGGACAAGAACCGCAAGATCTACAATGGTATGATCCGGACCTATTTCTATCAGTTTATGGGTCCGAAACCTCCGAAGAGAACGAAATAAGAACGAGGAAATTATGAAATATTCGAAAAGATACATTGCTTTTACAGTGATGCTGATTTGTGTCTTTGTGTTTAAGTTTCAGATCCTGGGCGTGGACCGTGGTGAGATCGGACAGTTCCGTGGCGCGCAGCTGGATACACAGGTGTGGAATCCATTGGTTGCAAAGGACGTGAACGCGAACCTGATCAAGGCGGTCATTGACAATCAGGGGTACACAAATGAGCGGAGCTCCTTTTATATGAATAGCGACCGGAATATTATGCTTCCGGTATCGATGCTGCGGGATTCTTTGAACTGCAGCGCACATATTTATGATAACGAGCGGCTTTTGGTTGAGAAGCACACTCTGTCGGTTGCGATGATGGCAGGCGAGAAAAAGGCGTATGTCAATGGAGAGGAACATGATATTACCTCTGCTTTGACCAAGCGGGACGGTGTCTGGTACGTGAGTCTGAATGATCTGTCGGATCTGCTTGGCTACAACTGCTCGTTTGATATTGCAGACAACACGATCGTTGCATCGGATACAGATACGACAGCGCTTGTGCCGAATGCGTACGATCTGCGTGACAACAAGCGTGTGTCAGAGATCCGTAACCAGGGGAGCTACGGAACCTGTTGGGCATTCGCTGCGACATCGGCGCTCGAATCTTCGCTTCTTCCGGAAGAAAAAGCGCTTTTTTCCGTGGATCATATGACGATGAGCAATTCGTTTGATGCGAACCAGTATGATGGCGGTGAATACACGATGGGTATGGCATATCTTGCGGCATGGCAGGGACCGGTCTACGAGGCGGACGATCCTTACGGAGACGGGGAGAGCGATGCATCGCTTAAGGCGGTCAAGCATGTGCAGGAGATGCAGATTATCGATGGTAAGGATTATGAGGGCATCAAGGAAGCGGTATTTAAATACGGCGGTGTGCAGACCTCGTTATACAGCACGATCCGCAGTTCGCAGGGGGATTCCCAGTATTATAACAAGTCTGCGAATGCCTACTGTTACATCGGCACGGAGAAGCCGAATCACGACGTTGTGATCATTGGATGGGACGACAATTACCCGAGTTCCAATTTCAATACGCCGCTCGAGGGAGACGGTGCGTTCATCTGTCAGAACAGCTGGGGTAAGGATTTTGGCGATAACGGTATCTTCTATGTGTCCTATTATGACACGAATATCGGTACGCATAACGTTGTGTATACAAGAGTGGAAGACACCGATAATTATGACCATATTTACCAAAGCGATCTCTGTGGCTGGGTCGGAAAGATGGGCTATGACAGCGAACAGATCTATGGTGCGAATGTCTTTACGGCTAAGAGTGCTGAGACGCTCGCAGCAACATCTTTCTATGCGACTGGCGCGAATACCGAGTATGAAGTGTACGTTGTACATGATTTCGTGAATGAGAAGTCTTTTGATGAACGGACGAAGGTTGCGGAAGGTGTATTCAAGAAGGCCGGATATTATACGGTTGATTTTGATGAGAAGATCAAGCTGCATGCCGGGGAGGATTATGCGATCGTGATCCGACTGAAGACGCCTGGATCGAAGCATCCGCTGGCAATCGAGTATGACACCGGAGAGAAAATTTTACAGGGTGTAAACTTAGATGACGGAGAGGGTTATATCAGCCCGAACGGCAAGAAGTTTGTTAACGTGAAGGAAAAGAGAGACTGCAATCTCTGTATTAAGGCATTTACGAGGAATCAGTGATGGATGAACGGGTATTGAAATGGGTCACGTTCCTGTGCGGTGTGTTGACCGTGGTGGTATGCGTTTCACTTTACTTTTTCCCGGATCTGCATGCGCGTGAGGTGCTTGCAGCGGAGCAGCAGGAACGCGTCGGTGGTGCGGATGTTGTTGCGGATTATGTGGATCCGGATGAGGTCGTGGTCAGTGATGAGACGGTGGACGCGCAGCTTGCGATCGCTTTGCCGCAGGATCTGCCGGAGGATGAACTTGAAGTAGAGAATGATTATATTACACAGACGGTTTATATCCGGTTTGCAGGTGGTGTGGATGATTATTTTGAACAGTACGGCATCAAGGGAAGCAGCGACCATATTGCCTCACTTTCCTATTATAAGGATGGGGACGAAGGCGTGATCGCGCTCATGCTGGACAGGGTGTATGAATTGTCGCAGGAGTACCGAAGTGGCAGCCTTTATCTCGATTTCGTGGACCCGCATGATATCTATGACAAGATTGTTGTTGTGGATGCCGGTCACGGTGGCAAGATGCCGGGTGCGTTAAAACTTGGCATCTCCGAGAAAGATATTGACCTTGCGATTCTTTTGAAATTGAAGGCAATGTTTGATGCGGATGATGAGAATATCGGTGTGTATTACACAAGGACGACGGATGCCAATCCGACGCTGGATCAGAGAGTGCAGCTCGCTAACAAATGCGATGCGGATCTGTTTATCAGCATCCACAATAATTCGTCTGCGACCGGTAATTTTACGAGTACGAAGGGCACACAGGTCATGTACAGCGAATCGGATGATGCGAAGCTGTCCAGTAAGCATCTGGCGCAGATCTGTCTGGATCAGGTGTGTAAGTCGCTTGGCAGCACGAAGCGCAACCTTCTGCCGGGAGACAGCATCTATATCATCCGGACGAGCAAGGTGCCAGTGGCTTTGGTGGAAGTCGGATTTATGACGAATTATGAGGAACTGGATCAGTTAAATGATGCGGCATATCAGAAGAAGGCCGCAAAAGGAATCTATCAGGCGATAAAACAGGCTTTTGAGGAGGGCTATTAAGATGACAAAAATTATTTTTGCAACAGGAAATAAGGATAAAATGCGCGAAATCCGCGAGATTATGGCAGATTGTGATGTGGAGATCACCTCTATGAAGGAGGCCGGGATCGATGTGGATATTGTTGAGGACGGAACGACTTTTGAAGAAAACGCGCTCATTAAAGCACGTGCGATCGCGGCATATACGGATGCAATCGTTCTTGCGGATGATTCGGGACTTGAGATCGATGCTTTAAATAAGGAGCCGGGCGTGTATTCTGCACGCTATATGGGCGAAGATACTTCTTATACAATTAAGAATCAGAATCTGATTGAGCGCCTCGATGGCGTGGAGAAGGAAAAGCGTACCGCACGCTTTGTCTGCGCGATCGCAGCAGTACTTCCGGACAAGAGAGAACTTGTGACACGCCAGACGATGGAAGGTTATATCGGATGGGAGCCGGAAGGAGAGAATGGATTCGGCTACGATCCGATCTTCTATCTGGATGAGTTCGGATGCTCCTCTGCAGCGTTATCCCGTGAACAGAAGAATGCAATCAGTCACAGAGGTAAGGCACTTCGCGCAATGAAAGAACTTCTTGTGAAAGAATTGTAAGGCAGAAACGATATAGGTGATAGGACCGACAAGCAGAGAACCCCTTGTCTGACAAGGGGTTCTGTTATTAAATTGTAGAAATTGAAAAAATAATTAAAAAAATTTGAAAATAGTGTTGACATCTTGGACACCCTATAATATAATACTACTTGCGTCACGGATGAAACAGACGCAAATAAATAACCTTCGGGGTGTGGCTCAGCTTGGCTAGAGCGCCTGGTTTGGGACCAGGAGGT
>ERZ1034882.852-NODE-852-length-12736-cov-11.533002_pt1 | contig 12736 bp, 12 predicted proteins | sample MGYA00520606_ERZ1034882 | MGnify/ENA primary metagenome ERZ1034882 (study PRJEB33766, sample SAMN09781726) | gut metagenome | biome: gut microbiome | host: Homo sapiens | place: Madagascar | study: EMG produced TPA metagenomics assembly of the PRJNA485056 data...
CAATAGCATTTTTTATAACTTTTTGTTGATTCTTATCATATAGATTTAAATCGTTTTTATAAGCGATTTTTTTATTATCATTTTCACGGACACTATTATAAAGCAAGCTATCTTCATCAATATTAATTTTATCTAATAAATTAGTTTTTAATTTATCAAAATCATATTTACTCATATTTTCATATAATCTTGATAGTTCTTCATTATCTAAAGAACTTTTTTTAGTTTTACCATTAATTTCATTATATTTTTTTAGCAAGTCATTATAATCATTAAAATCCTTTAAGTCTTTACCACCTAAGATGTTAACTATATCGTCTAAATCAGTATAACCTTTTTCAAGATTATTAACAATCTCTTCACGTATTTTACTTTCTTCTTTTTTATTGACTTTCTTATCTCCGATTTTATTTTTTACCAACTCATCGATTACTTGATTTTCTTTAGATAATTGATTAATTAAATTTTCTTGACTATAGTTACCTTTTTCTTTTTGATGATTTATAGTATCTATTATTCTAGCATTTGTGATTTCATCAAAATTTTTGTTCATTTTTCTAGATATATCATAAGCTTCTTGCTCAGTATTCTTTTGACTTTTTGTTTTTAAGGATGTATCTACTGCTGACATAACTCCACTTGAAGCAGCACCTAGTCCAAATGAATATAAAGCGTTTTTAAATGTATCAAAGTCTATTTTGTTATCTTCTCCTAAAGAGATGTTTCTTGCTGCTACATCAACATATTCTTGAACAAATTCTTCTAAACCTTCAGCTGTCATTGTACTTAATGTTTTATTTACTTCAGCATTTTTTATTAAAGGTTTTAATATATTACTTATAGTTTTTTCTGTTGCATTTGATTTTGAATATTTTCCGATTGTTGATCCTAAAGCTTTTCCAACAAAATATTCTGATGCAGTATTTAAAGCAGTGTATAAATATGCTTGTTTATCATTATATCCTTCACGTTTAGTTTCATCATAAACATCATTTGCTAATGTTGAAAAATAAGCAGCATTTCCAGTACCTGGAATTAAACTATTTAAAAGCATTTGTACACTTTGTTTTCCTAATTGATCTCCCATTTGATTTACAAAACCAGTTGCTCCACCTAATTTGGCCATTTCATCTGATTGAGCTTGTAGAATGCTTTTTCCTTTAACTATTTCACCTTTTTCATTATACGTTAATGCTCCATCATGTCCGAACATTGTCGCAATTCCTCTAAGAGGAGATGATAATGTTTTTAGAAGAGTATCAAAATTACTATCATTTGCTACATCCTCTTTTGCGGCTTCTAAATTATATTTTCCTCTTAATAATCCAGACGCAACTTTTTTCTCGTTTACATCGTTTAATAAACTTTTTGCTTCGTCAGTTTTTATTGCATTTCTATAATTTTGTTGATTTTGCAATTCATCTGTTAAAGCATTACGAGTATTTATTGGAGACTTTATCAAATCTTTAGAATCTCTAAGTTCTTTTGCTGTTGGAGTTAATAAAGGATTTTGGCTATTAGAAATTACATTATTATTTCCTAAATACTTATTAAAATTAGATACTGCGCTTTTTCTAGATGATTCTGCATTATTCAATAAATTTTTAAGTTCATTTGCATTATAAGTTTTTGTTGTAGGGCTTGTTCTTTCTTCTAATGATTTAATATTTGTATCATTTAAACCTGAAGTAAAAGAATTTAACGTATTTAATATATCTTCATCATTTTTTTTCTTTTTAACAAGCATATATTTACCTTCTCTCTAGAATCCAAATTTGTTTTTCAGTTCATTTGCTATAGAATTTGCAGTTTGATTATCAAACCCATATGATTTATAAATTTTTGCAACATCGTTTGATGTAAAATATTTTTTGTTTAAACCTTCAACAATAGCAGTATTTAAATCACTTTCTGACATGGATTCTTTGAATTTAGAATTGTACCATTTCATTACATTTTTATCACTTACTTTTGATAACATTGGAGTTTTAGTTGCAGTAAATTTATTTGAATTTGATGATGAAGAAGTATCTGAAGAAGATGATGAACTATTTTTGTTTATTCCTCCTGAAGATGAACTTTTACTATAATTTAAGTTAAATTGTCTTTTTTCTTCGGCTAGTTTCTTTTGAGATAAAGCAAATTCTTTTTCCCATTGTGCTTGAGATTGAGCTAGTTGTTGCTTTTGTAATGCTAAGGATTCATTGTATTGTCTAATTTGTTCTGCTAAACTATTTTCAGAATTAATTTGAGATTCAACTTGTCTCCAACGATTGTTATATTCGCTATCTAATGCAGTTGCAGCATTTTGCTTTGATAATTTCAAATCTTTTATTACCGAAAAATTTTGTAATGCAAGTTCTAATTGCTTCTCTTGAGCATCTGCATAAATTTTAGCTAAAGCCGAACTATTTTGTAATTGTGCTTCTTTTATATTGTTATTGTAGTTTAAAACAATATCATTAAAACTTTCTCTAGCTTGTGCATATCTATTTTGATATGTATTATAATATCCAGATTGGATAGTTTCACTCCAACCACTTCCAGATAGTCCTTTTTGCCCCATTGCTTGTAAATTTGATCCATAGGCATTGGATTGTCTCATATAATCTTGGTATGCACCTTTTTGCTCTTTTTCATAATCTCTTTCAGATTTTTGCTTTTCTTGTTCAATTTTATCTATTGTAAGTTTAGTTTGTTCATTTTGTAATTCCTTTTGCTTATCAGCTGCATCCTTATTTTGATTTATCAAATCTTCATAATATTTATTGCTTTCATTTATTAAATTGTCATAAGTAGTATTACTTTCATTAATAGCATTATTTTTTTCATTTGTTAAATCAGTAAATCTACTATCGTTATAATCTATTGCCATAACTACTCCCTTCTACTCTACCTTTTTATATATCCGCCAACAAAAGCTTCTAACGTTGAAGAATATAAACTGAAAGGTTTGTTTGAACTGAATTTCATTTGAATTGATTTCCATTTTTTCTTTTTCTTAGTATTAACAACATATCCTTTTGTATTTTTAAATGATTTTATTGTTTCAAAATCATTATTATCAGTTTTTACTGATAGAGTTATATCCCCTTCAACGTCTACTACACACCCTTTTTTATTAGTTGTTTTTTGATATTGAGGATAACCAAATTCATCTTCTAATGTAGTCCAGTATGAATTTATATTTGTATCAGTTTTTGTTAAAGTATAAATATTATTATCTCCACACAAATAAAGCACTCCATCTTTGACTGAAGTGCATGAAACATTTATATCTAATTCCCAATAAAACCATTCATATTTCATATCTGATTGGCTATCAGCCAGGTATATATGATTACCTATTATTACTAATAAATAACCTTCCCATTCTTCTAAAATCATATTTTTATAATTTTTCTCATTTAATAGTTTATTATCTATCAATGTACTTCTATGAGCTAATAGTTGCTCAGTAGTAACATCAGTAGTTGCCATACCTTCCATACCTCTAGCACTGAAATAAACTATATCATCATTAAAGTTTATTGCACTTCCTACACAGCCTGTAGAGATACTAGAGTGTGAACTTGGATAACTCCTTTGGTTTTCTCCTACGTTCTCGTTATATGTGTCATTTGGTATATGATAAAAAATACTTGTATTTGCTTGGCTAGGTTCTTTAAATACCCATAAAGCATTATTACCGGCTACCATTGACTTAACAGCACTCATATCTATACCTTCTGAATAATAATCGGTATCACTCGCATATCTTGGATCTGCTATGCCTGTAATTCCATTAAATTCACTATGAAATATGTAATTAGGATAATCTACATTTCCACTAAAGAATATTCTATCATCGAATACAGTTAGTAAAGAGCATTTCTTAATTCTATCTGCTTTAGATTGACTATTCTTTGTATATTGTATTTTTACATTATCTTGCCCTGTTGTATCAGGTTTTTCTGGTGCTATTTTAAATATTACTTTGCCTAATGTTAAATCTACTGTATAATCATCCGTTACAGATTTGAGGACATCATTTACCCACACTTTATCAACACTTGTTATTTCTTTGTCATTTAATTTATAGTCAGTTGATTCTCCATCTGCCACAAATGAATTTATTTCACTTGCACTTAACATATTATGATCTTGATATGGTGTACCTCCACCACTTGGTCTCATTGATATAAATGTAGTTGGTATAGTTCCTTCTACATTTTTAAGTGTTTCACCATCGTATTCTAAGTAATTTAAACCATCTTTAATAAAAAATATATTGTTGCTTACAAAAGCCTTGCTTCTTGCTGGTTTCATACCTTCACTTTTAATTACTTTTTTTGTATTATCCGATAAGTCTACATCATATAAAGAAGTACCACTATGAACTATCATGTGTTCTACCGTATTAATCGTATAAAAGAATATTCCATAAATAGTGTTTTCAAAAGATTCTATTAGTTCTATGTCTGGTCTTGTTTCTATACATCTACCATAAGTACTTTTATAGTTTTTCCAAACATTTAATGCGTCAGGAGAACGATTAATAGATACTTCATCTTTTCTACTAGAAAAATCTACTCCTATAAATTTTGTATAATTTCTTGTTATTAATGAACCGCTTGTTGTTGACATTAAACTTCAACTCCTCCACTGAAGATAACGCTATTCATAGTTCTTCTTGAATCTAATTGACTTATCTTCTCTTTATACAAGTTAGTATATATTTGACCATAATTGTTAGATACATCACTTGCTAATAATAGACCTGCTATACCATAAGGCATAATCTCCAACGCTTCTGTATCTAATTCAAATGAATAACTATCTTCTGTATCGTTTGTAATTTGTGTAGGATATTTATAATAATATATTTCTGCTGTTCCTTCTTCATTGAATATAACTCTATTACCTATCACTTCGTACTCTACACCTCTTATTAAGTTTAATTGATATAAATCACTTGCTAGGTCAGTAAGAGCTAAATTTTGTCCTTCTGTTACGTTCACAGTAGTATAAGCATCTATTTTCTTTAGTCTGCTCATTTCATTCATTATCATATTAATACAACTGTTCATTTTAGATGCTAAATCTTCGTCTTCCGTTAAATCGTCAGCATCTTCACTATACTCTTCTATTACCGAATATACTTTCAATTTCATTTCTTCTAAGGTCATATTGCACCTCCTAGTCCAAATGCTTCTTTGTCCCTTCTTCGATTGGATTAGTAATTGATCTCATTTGCTCAATTAGTTTTACACTTTCATCAAGAGTAATCATATCATTTCCTAGTATTGTATAACCGATTTGCTCATTCCACACTAAAATTGTGTTTTCTGCTATTGTACTAACTAATTTACTTTCTTCTGTTGATTTATATTCTTTGCCTTCATCATCTTTATAAGTAGATTCTCTTTTAATCTCAGTAGTTAATACTAAATCTTTTAATGTTTGATGTACTGTCTTATCGTCATTGTAACAATCAAATTCAGTTTCTTTTGTTGCCTCTAATCCTCCGAATAATCTTAAATTTGGTTTAATAATATAATATCTTACTTTTTCCATTTCTTTTCTCCTTCTTTCATGATTGTAGGAGTTGCACCTACATTTACTCTTAACATGATAAAAGAGAGCCTAAGCCCTCTTAAATTACATTTGGAATACTGCTGCTTTAACGTCTGCTGATCCGGCAAGTGTTACCTTACCTGTTTCCTCATCAACGAATTTTGCACTTTCCACCATTACCATAGCAATTTTACCAGCTCCTACTGATACTTTTACATCTGCTATAGCTCCACCAATTTTACTTGGTTTTTTTGGAGCTTTGATAGTAACATCTTCTGCATTAGAAGCATTAGAGTTATAGATTACTACCATAACTCTTTCATCGCTTTTTTCTGGTGTATACTCAGCTCCTGCTGTACCATCAAATGCTGTTAAATCAGTTACATTGATAGTATTGTATGCACCATTAATTTTATTTGTGTCTAAATTAGCTACTGCCATTTTTCTTCATCTCCTTATCTTAATATATTGGGAACAAATAGATTTGTTCAGGTCTTACGATTTTAGCACCGAATACATATAAAGCTTTAACTGCATCACAGAATCCATCTTGTGGTCTAAATGCTTCAACGTTTTCAAGTTGTCCAGCAAACGCGATAGCTTTAGTAGTTCTTAGCATACATAAAGTACAATCGTTTGTACCATCGTTCCATTTAGATAGTAAGTTTTCGATAGAAATTAAAGCATTTCCATACTTACCTACATATCCTTTCTTAATTAAATCACTATTGTTAGTGTCTAATTCAATAATTTCAGGTCTTAGAATTGTATACCACTCAGGATTAATTTCTAGATGGTAGTTATCAGATACTTTACAATTGTTTTCATAAAGTTTCTTAAATCCGCCTTCAATTAATGAAATACCACCATCAGTAACAGTACTAATGTCTGTTGAAACTGCACTTGCTAAATTAGCTTTTTCTTTTGCTACTAATGAAGCAACATATTTATCAGCTGCTTCTGATAATGCTTTATTTCCTTCCTCAGTTAATTTTTCAATTTTACCAGGTTTAGATTGTACCTTTTCAACATCATCAACATCAAAATCGTAATATTTAGATTGGTCAATATCCATGAATTGTGAATTATCTTTACCTGATTCTCTTTCTAAAGGTGTACCAGGAACGTAAGTTTTAACTGTTGGTCTTACTACACCTAAGATTTTTATTCTTTCTGCATATTTGATTTCTCCTTCATATTCAAAATCACAGTGATTTTTTAATGAAGTGATAGTATCAAGTTGTGTTTGGATTTTACTAGCCCAAACTGTTTGTTTAAAATTACCTACTGCCATTTTTCTTCATCTCCTTTATTTTTAATAGGAAGATTACTTATTTTCATACCATTTAGCCATAGATCTATCTACAGCCTCCATTACTTTAGGATCTTTTAATTCCTCTCTAGTTAATTTATCAACTTCTTCTGGAGTATAATAATCCTTTTCAGTAACTGGATCAGATGTTTGCATACTTCCTATTGTTTCTACTTTGGTTTTAGGTTTATATTTTGTATAAATCTCATACTTTTCTTTCATAGATAAGTTTGGATTTAAGTCTTTAGCAAATTCTTTAAAATCATCATCTAGTTTTGTTACTCCAATACTAGCTAAATCTTTTTCATCTTCAATTCTTTTTCTTTCAGATGCCAATCTACTAAAAATTAATTTTTCTCGTGCTGACATTTTGTCAGTACCAATGTTAGCTAAGCGATTGACTTCTTCAACTATATCGTCATATCCTGATTCAATAATGTCATCTGCTTCAGCTTTAGCTAAGATTTCTGTTTCTCTTTCAGAATATCTATTTTCTGTTGGAGTTTTATAGCCCTCTACGTTTTCAGAATAATAGTTATTAAATGTATCGGTTATTTCTTCAATATCTCCATTGATACCAGTTCCAGCTCTTAATACATTTTCTAACTTTCCATATTTGCTATCATATTCTTTACGTATCTTAGCTTCTTTGCGAGCTATCTTTTTTGCTAATACTTCATCTAATTTCTTGTTGAAATCATCTTCTGTATATAATTTTTCAGGTTCTTCAACTTTTTCAACTGGTTTTTCAATCGTTGATTCTGCTTCAGTTCCTGTTGTTTCTTCTGTAGTTTCTTCTACATTTTCAGTAATTTCATCAATTACAGGTTTTTCGTTTTCTTCAAACATATTATTTCCTCCTATTTGTCTGGGTTTGCTTCCCTATATTCCATTTGAGTTTTTGATAAGGTCTGCAATGCTTAGACCATATAAAAAAGTCCTATAAAGAACTTAATTATTTAATGGTTGCCTCGCTAGGGTTCGAACCTAGAAAATGAACGGTTCAAAGCCGTTTGTGTTACCATTTCACCACGAAGCAATATAAAAAGCACTAACTTTGCAGTTGTGCTTCTTCATTTACTTGTTGACCAGCTTCTGCTACTTGTTGAGCTTGGTCATCAGGAGTAGCATTTAAATAAGCATTTGCTCTCATTTGCATTGTTTGAGCGTCCGCTCTCATTTGTGCAATCTTCATTTGTTCATCTTCCATAATGCTAATAGCTTCTTCCAATTTATTCTTAGGCATTACACTATCATCATCTAGCAATTGAACATAAGTTTTTAATTCACTTAGTCTTTGTGCATTAAAGTATCCAGCTTTAAGCAGATTTTCTATACTTACCTCTTTAGCATATTTATCATATGCACTCTTAGGAGTTATATCTACCGTTACGCTACCTCTTAAATTAGTTAATACACTTTCTGGTATTTGTACTAATTGCGTATATGTTTCTCCTGTTTCTTCATCTACCATTTCTTCTTCTAATGTCATCCCTTCAGGAGTATACACTGTCCATTGATCCAACCATATTCGTGCTAAATCTTCAATAGCATCTTTCAAGCCGAATGTTTGTTTAGCTAATGGTTGTTCACTTGCTTGTTGTACTGCTAAAATAGCTCTACCACTCGCGTCTTCTGGATTAATTCCACCTGTAGCAATATCACTAGCATTCCTTATTTCGCGAGTAACACTAATTAAATCACTCATAAATTTAAATACATCAGCACTCATTTGAGCTGGTTCTACATAACCAAAAATGTTTTTAACATTATCTACTGCTCCTTGCGCTTTAATTACCCCACCTACTTGGCCTATAGCAGATGGATTAACTATTTTACTTATATCTGCTACTTTTTGAGGATAAGCATTTTGTTTAATACTTAAAGCAGATCTTGCTAAAGTTTTATTTTCTTCTAATTGGTTAGGAATTAAATATTTAACTTCTCCTTCGCCTCTTGCACTTCCTTTTTTATGTTTCCATAAGAAATGTACTAACGGATATAATGTTAATTTACTATCTTTTGCTTTAGATATTTCTAAATACTTAACTGATTTACTAAACCATACCGTGCCTTTTTCTTTCCACATCTTCGTTACTATTGTACACATTGGATCTTTCTCATATTTAGCATCTTTACCAGCACTTTCAAAACTATCATTATCACCACATATATATGCTATTTCTTCTTCTGTAGCTCCATTTGATTTAGCAAATTCTCTAGCTTCTATTACTGATACACGCTTACTAACCAATATGTATGGTTGACTTTGTATGTCTTCACTTTGTTCATTCCCATAGTGAACATCACATTTATTTAATACTTCATTAATAGGACTTTGATTATCTAAATCATAATCTGCATAGATAATACCTTCACTATTTACTGCTGAATCTTCAGTGAATATACGAACTTTTGCATCCATTTTATCTCGTTCCCATACTTTACGAGCTTTTTTATTTAATAGTTCACATGTCTTTTCTGCCATTGGTCTGAAATCTCTGTCAAAATTGTCACTAGAGAATACTATTCCCCACTCATTTGCATTAATTTTACCTAGCTTATAATCTACTATTGTTTCAATGAAGTTGTATTGTACAGGTTCAATGCCATCTATCTTAGCACCTTCCCATTGATCGCCATTATAGAATTGATAGTTTCTATCAGTATCGTTATAAACATTCATTAACCTTAGATAGTCTCTACCTTTTTCAAATAGTTGCCATGTTTCGGTTTCTTTTAGTTCTTTCTCGTCCATAATTCACCTACTTCCTACTTGGAATATCTTTTTGTCCTAAACTTGTACCATTGTAGTTATCAATGTTGTGCATTATTGTTTTAATGTACTCATCTTCTAATTCTTTTTCTTTCTTTTCCCTATTTTCTTCTTTAGCTTTATTAATTGCTTTAATAGGATTTAGTTCTATCTTTTCTTGTCTTACTACCTTTTGTCCTACTCTAGCGCCAATAAAAAAACATAGGATATTCATTATACCTATGCTAGCGATTATTAATACTGTTTCCATACTATTCACCTTCTACAGGTGTTTCTATTTTTTCTACTGGTGTATCTATAATTTCACCATTTACGACAGGTCTTACATGAACGTTTCCATCGTTTTCTTCTCCAACTGCAAATCCATCTGTTAGTGTATCCATAACTTCGTTTACGTTAATTGCTGATTGCACTTCTAATTCAGTAATTTCTTTTAAGGTTTTTTCCTTTTCTTCTTCCTGTAATTCAGCTTTTTTAATATTAATAGCTTCTTCAATTTCACTATTTTTTAGTTTATTGCTTAATTCTAATCCTAGAGATAGAGCTTCTTCTAATAGTTCTTTTTTTGTCTTTGCCTTTGATTCTTCTGCTTTCTTATCAAAGAAATGTTCTGCTTCCTCTAATGTATTTACTTTTGATACATCATAACCTTCTGCTATTTGTCTTGCTTTCCAATTTCTTAATCTTCTTGCTTTAATTGATTCTTTCATAAATTTTCTCCTTCTATACTATTGTTATTTGTTCTCCAAAGTCTGATTCAGGTTTCTTTTCAAACTCAAAATTGAACTCTGGATAAACATCTATTTGCTCTTGAATGAATGATACTTGATCCCTTATATAATGTGCTATTGCTAATCCCATCATTTGATCATCATGTCCTCCTTCAGGAGCTTCTATTCTACCTTTCTCATTTCTGACAATGGTTAATAGTTCTTCCAATGTATCTTTATCATTGATACTATCCGTTTCTTCTCTAACTATTTGTATTAAGTTAGATATAATTGTAGGTCTTGTAAGAGAAGTTGTTTTAAACCCATATCTCTTTTCAGTTTTACCTGTATAAGTATCAGGATATTCTCTTACATATTGATTTGTATAACCTAGTCTTTGTAGCTCCATAATAGGGAAACTATCAAAGTTTGCTTCTATTCCTATTAAAGCATCTTCTACTCCGTCTGTTGTCCTAGTTGAGTAATATTTACCTAAGCAATACATCTGTCTTGTATATTGATCTGCATCGAATTTATGCTTTAATGTTGCAACTTGTACTCCTGTTTTAGCGTCTAATACATGACCTGTAAAAAAGTCACTACCATCTCCTGCTGTGTCTCCTCCAATACAATACTTTGTCATTTTAGGAACATTCGGTACTTGATATATTTTAATATACCCGTTCGGGTCGTTTATCCATCTTATATTAGTAATTCTTAATCCATCATAGTTATATATGAAATAACCAGTTTTAAGTGGTTTATGTATTTTACTTAGTCTATTCAATAACAATTCAGTATCAAATACTGTCTTACCTGATAATAAGAACGCCTCTTGTGGTGTACATGGATATTCTTGTTTAATTAAATCTTTATCAATATATCCTTCATACTTTTTAAAATACCAATATAGTTGATTATCATTTAACTTCTTATCTTCTTTTAACCACTTTAATCTCTTATATATCCATTCTTCTTGAGTATTTATTTTATTTATAAACTCTTTATGTATATCTTCACTTTCAAAATTCAATACATATTCTTTTGTTTTCCACCATTCAAAAAAACAATTGATATGTACTCCACTATCCCACATTTTTTGATAGTCATTATAACCATTTGCTGTTGATTCATATATCTTTATGCAATTCTTTGTAAATGCTTCTCCTAATGCTGCTTGAATAGGTGATATACCATCTTTCCAAAATGCACATTCTGATCCATGAAAGAAGTTTACTGTTCTTGAACGCCCTACATCTTTTGTAGCTGTATCTACTGCCCAACTACTATTTATCTTCTCAAATAACAATTGTTTTCTATTATTAAACTTCTCAGTAGGTTTTAATGCTTCTGGAAGTTGTGAATACGGATATTTAGCTTTATTTTGAAATATTGCTTCTGAGTTGTCACTTTTATCTGCCAATGTGAAACCTTGAAAGTTTCTATTTAATATACTACTTGCTAATTGATATGCTGTTACAACTGTTGTAAATCCTTGCTGACGGCCTTTTAATATCAACATAGATATATCAGTTATCAAACCATTGTTAAAGTCATCTATAGCTTTATTTAATATATTTATGAACTCTCTTTGAACATCATTTAATATAAATGGCTTTGTCTTTTGGTCTTTATCAACTACTATAAAAACTAGTTCAATTAACTTTTCAGGGTATCTTTTAACTTCATTTAAAAGATCTTTATTATTTATTATTTCATTTGCTATTGCATTTCTTAATTGCTTATCATATTCAATACTATGTGTCTCATTCCATTTTTCGATTCGTTTTTGTATTAAATAGTCTGCTGTATATTTCACAATAAATCTTCCAGCTTCTTAGTTACTTCTACTGAACCATCCAATATAGTTTTATATTCACCACTCATTTTATTTAGAGTATCCAATGCTATTAACTTAGTTTTTAATTGAGAAGGGAACTCTGTTTCCACCATTTCAGTCTCTCCAGTTTCACAATTAGTCTTTTGAATTGCTGCAACTTCTTTTATATTACCTTTTATTACATCAGTAAGCCATTTCATGCGTTCTTTAGCGCTCATAATAGATTCATCTTCTAATTGATTTATAAGTTCTTTATACCTCGCCTGAACCTCACCTTTGTTGAATAATGCACTTGCTTTATTATCAATAGCTTCATTTTTATATTTAGCGTTATAAGCTTCTTTATAGGCTTCTCTTTGACTCATACCTTTCACTATGTTTTGTATGAATCTTTCTTGCTTAGCATTTAACATGAATTATCACCTCCGATTTATAGGAATATATATCTTTTCTCTTTCTTTTGAAGGAACTGATTTTTCTCTTTTTAATTCTTCTGTACATTTTTTGTTTCTTGGACAATTTTTACATAATAAATATTTAAA
>ERZ1034882.853-NODE-853-length-12711-cov-6.339523_pt1 | contig 12711 bp, 13 predicted proteins | sample MGYA00520606_ERZ1034882 | MGnify/ENA primary metagenome ERZ1034882 (study PRJEB33766, sample SAMN09781726) | gut metagenome | biome: gut microbiome | host: Homo sapiens | place: Madagascar | study: EMG produced TPA metagenomics assembly of the PRJNA485056 data set...
AAGCACGTAGCAATCTGGTATCAAAGGGGTCAAAATACATTTTGACCCCAACATCATTAGATGTTAACCTTTACAATTCTTGGGCGTAATCCTGCTTCTTCAAGCTTCTTGACAATCATGTCCTTATGCTCATGTCCGAAAGCTTCAATTGTAATTCTAAGTTCAACAGTAGCTTTTCTGTTGATGCTTACGAACTGGTTATGGTCAAGCTTGATTACATTACCATTAGCCTCGGCAATTATAGAAGCAACTTTAACAAGTTCACCTGGCTTATCAGGTAAAAGAACTGATACAGTGAATATTCTGCTTCTGAATACAAGACCCTGCTGTACAACAGATGACATTGTGATGACATCCATGTTACCACCTGAAAGGATTGAAACAATTTTCTTATCCTTTACATTAAGCTGCTTTAATGCTGCTACAGTAAGAAGTCCGGAATTTTCAACAATCATCTTGTGGTTCTCTACCATATCAAGGAATGCAACTATTAAATCTTCATCATCAACAGTGATTACATCATCAAGATTCTTCTGGAGATATGGGAATACCTTTGTTCCAGGAGTCTTAACGGCTGTACCATCAGCGATTGTATTGACAGTAGGAAGAGTTACTACCTTTCCAGCTTCAAGGGAAGCTTTAAGACAGCTTGCTCCTGAAGGCTCAACAGCGATAACCTTGATATTAGGATTAAGGAGCTTTGCAAGTGTAGATACACCAGTTGCAAGTCCGCCTCCACCGACTGGTACTAATATGTAATCAACAGTTGGGAGCTCTTTGATTATCTCCATAGCGATAGAACCCTGTCCTGTAGCTACATCAAGATCATCAAATGGATGAACGAATGTAAGTCCCTTCTCATCTGCAAGCTTTATAGCGTATTCGCATGCCTCGTCATATACATTACCATATAATATAACTTCTGCTCCATATCCCTTAGTTCTGTTAACCTTGATAAGAGGAGTTGTTGTTGGCATAACTACTGTAGCCTTAACACCATACTTCTTGGCTGCAAAAGCAACACCCTGTGCATGGTTACCAGCAGAAGCTGTAATAAGTCCTTTTTTTCTTGCTTCTTCTGACATTGTGCTTATCTTGTAGTAAGCACCTCTTACTTTATATGCGCCTGTATACTGCATGTTCTCAGGCTTGAGATAAACCTTGTTGCCTGTCTGTGAACTAAAATATTCACTGTATACAAGGTTAGTTGGAAGTGTTGCCTCTTTAACCTTTTCAGCTGCTTCCTCGAATTTCTTAAGTGATAATTCTTCCATTGATTTTGCTGCTCCTTTAAGTTAATAATTATTCATTGTCTTCGTTAACGTCTACATCAAATAACGCATTAACAAAAGTATCAGAGTCAAATTTCTGTAAATCTTCGATATGTTCACCGACTCCGATATATTTTACAGGAATCCCCATTTCTGCCTGGATTGCAACGGCAATACCGCCCTTGGCAGTTCCATCCATCTTAGTCAGGATGATTCCGGTTATATCAGTTACATCATTAAATTCTTTTAACTGAGATAAAGCATTCTGACCTGTCGTTGCATCTAAAACTATTAAATTTTCCCTATACGCATCAGAATACTCTCTTTCAATTATCCTGTCAATCTTACGAAGCTCTTCCATTAAATTTTTCTTATTATGGAGTCTTCCTGCTGTATCGCATATTAATACATCAGCATTTCTTGCTTTGGCAGCAGCTATAGAATCATATATTACTGCCGCAGGGTCAGAACCCTCACTCTGTGCTATGATATCTGTGCCTGTCCTGTTAGCCCATTCAGTTAACTGTTCTATGGCAGCAGCCCTGAATGTATCAGCAGCAGACAGAACTACTTTCTTGCCTTTGGCTTTAAGAAGTCCAGCCATTTTACCGACAGATGTTGTTTTGCCGACACCGTTGACACCGATAACCATTACAATTGATTTCTGGTTCTCAAAGTCATATGCATTGGGACCGAGATTCATCTTTTCTTTGATTGAATCGATAAGGAGCTGTTTGCACATTGCAGGGTCTTTGATTTTATTCTCTTTAACCTTTTCTTTAAGGTCTTCAATAATCTCTTCGGTTGCCATGACACCGATGTCACCCATTATCATAGTCTCTTCAAGTTCTTCATAGAAATCATCATCAATTGATGAGAAGCCTGTAAAGATATTGTTAAAACCGGACACGATATTATCACGTGTTTTTGAAAGTCCATTTTTTAAATTCGTAAAAAGTCCCATAATTATTATTTCACCTCTTTTTCAAGATCATCTGCAATAAGGTCAACTGAAACTAATGCTGAAACACCCTTTTCCTGCATGGTTATACCATAGAGCCTGTCAGCCGCTGACATAGTGCCTCGTCTATGTGTAATGACAATAAACTGAGTATGTTTTGTAAGCTTATGAAGGTAATTAGCATATCTGCTTACGTTAGAATCATCAAGCGCAGCCTCAATCTCATCGAGCAGACAGAATGGCGAAGGCGCCAGATTCTGAATTGCAAATAACAGTGATATGGCTGTAAGTGCTTTCTCACCACCGGATAACTGCATCATATTCTGGAGTTTCTTTCCAGGTGGCTGTGATATGATAATGATTCCTGATTCAAGAATATCTTCACCTTCAACAAGTTCGATTGTACCTCGTCCACCGCCAAAAAGTTCTTTGAACACTTTATCAAATTCAACTTTAATCTGTTCAAACTTCTGCTGGAACTGTACACGCATGCCATTATCAAGCTCATCAATAATCTTGACAAGCGAACTCTCCGCTTCAATGAGGTCATCATGCTGTGTCTTTAAGAACTGGTATCTTTCATTAACCTCTTTGTATTCTTCGATAGCATTGACATTGACATCACCTAAGCCACGGATTTTAGCCTTAAGAGATGAGATTTCTTTCTTGATAGATGAAAGGTTGTCAAAGCGGTCATCTTTTAATTCAGAAGCATATGAGTATGTAAGCTCGTATTCATTCCACATGTAATCAGCCAGTGAATCAAGTGATTCATCAAGCTTTTCTTTAATAGAATTAAGTCGGTAAACTTCCTTGTCAAGGTCAGAGATTCTTGATGCAATCGCTTCCCTCTTATCAAAGAAAATCTTATGTGAATCGTTATATTCATTTCTTTTTGCCTTGAGAGTTTCAATCTTATTCTTGCAGTCGTTAATCTGGTCCGCTGCAATATTTATCTTATTCTTAACGTCAGATATCTCTGCATTCTTACTCTCAATATCATCATTAGTTCCAGACATTTTTTCAAGAATTTCATTCTTTTCAGAATTAAGTTCTTCAATCTCGCTTTCAATACGATGTCTGTTTTCTTCAATAAATGTTTCCTTCTGTAACAGAGAAGAGAAATCCATCTTAATCTTTTCGATTGCCAGACTGCTTGCTGATTCTTCCTCTTTTTTCTTTGTCAGTGATTCGTTTAATGAGTTAATCTCATTCTTTGATTCCTGATTGATAGAGTCAAGGGAGGCAAGATTGCCAGAGGCATTGTTAAGATTCTTTTCAATCTCGCTGATTTCATTCTCAATCTGTGCAACCTGTGCTGTTATGCGTGTATAAGACTGGGCAATCTCATTTTTCTTATCAGATGCCTGTCTTAAATTCATAGTGAGGGTATTTTTCTCAATCTGAACCTCACGCATGTCTTTATTCATCTGTTCAAGCTGTTCACGGAGGGAGGCAACTTCCTTTCTAAGCTCAGTCACATCTGCCTTGTGGTTGTTATATGATTTGCTTACGGCTGCAACACTTACCTTTAATTCTTCTATCTCACGTCTTCTGCCGAGAAGATTGCTTGCATTCTTAAATGCACCACCAGTCATTGCACCACCTGGGTTTAACTGTTCTCCTTCAAGTGTGACGATTCTTAAAGAGTGTCTGTATTTCCTTGCAATAACAAGTGCGTTGTCAATATTATCAACAACAAGGATTCTTCCTAACAGGTATTTTGCAAGATTAGCATATTCAAAATCAACGCGGACAAGATTGCAGGCAAGTCCTACAACACCCTGCTCTTTCATGCATGGTTCATTTTCAAGTGTATTTTTACCAGAGACTGATGTTATTGGAAGAAATGTAGCTCGTCCAAGCTTGTTCTGCTTAAGGTAAGCGATAAGCTCTTTTGCTGTATTCTCATTATCAGTAACGATATTCTGGATTGAACCGCCGAGTGCTGTCTCAATCGCTGTCTCATATCTCTTTTCAACCTTGATAATATCAGCGATTACACCAAGTATTCCGGAATTAGTCTCTTTAAGCTCCATAATCTTTCTTATACTGTTACCATAACCATCATATCTTTCTGTTATGGCAACTAAAGATTCGAGCTTTGATTTCTCACGGTGATACTGTGTCTGTTCTTTATCAATCAAAAATGTGAGTTCTGCAATGTTATTCTTATGTGTTGTTATATCATTGTTGATAGCAGTTATCTTATCAGTTATGCCGTTGATACGGTTATCTACATCTGTGATACTGTTATTCAAGGAGCTGATTGTGTTGTTAACAGCACTCTCATCACTTTTTGTTTTGATTATGACACTGTTTAATTCAGCCTTTTTGATATTCTGCTGCTCAAGCATAGTCTGGAACTTCTGGTTATCAGCAGCGGTTTTATTTTTTTCATTGAGGACATCAATGATTTTGTTGTTATATTCTTCTATCTTATGATTAATATCATCTATTTCAGCGGTGATGCTGTCATGTTTTTCTATAGCAGCAGCCTTTTGCTGTTCATACTGTGATATATTCTCAGACAGAGATTCTTTTTCAGAATCAAGTTTTGACAATTCAGTATTCTTGGAATTTATACTTTCATCAATATCAGACAGACGTCCTGTATAATGAATGTTGTTAGCCTGTATTGTCTTAATCTGTTCGGCGTATACGTTGATAACACCATCAAGACGCTGCTTTTCAACCTCAGTATTATTAAGAAGTGTGTTAGCAACATCAATTTCATTGTTAATCTGGTTTAACTGAATCTCAATTGATTCATATTCAGATTTGGTGCTCTCATATTCTGCATTGGCATTATTTAAGTCATTGTCAGCTATAGCAGTCTTTTCTTCACATTCTTTAAGAGAATTTCTTATCTGGTCGCTTTCGAGCAGGAATGCATTGACATCCCTGACTTTAAGGTCAGCTTTTAAATTAAGATATTCTTTAGCTTTTTCTGACTGCTTTTCAAGTGGACCAACCTGTTTTTCTAATTCTGCAAGAATATCATTAACTCTTACAAGGTTGTCTCTTTCACTCTCAAGCTTTTTAATTGAAGCAGCCTTTCTTCTCTTAAATTTAACAATACCGGCAGCCTCGTCAAACAGCTCTCGTCTCTCTTCCGGCTTACCACTTAGAATTTTATCAATCTGACCCTGTCCGATTATAGAATAACCTTCTTTACCGATACCTGTATCGTAGAAAAGCTCAGTTATGTCTTTGAGTCGGCAGCTATGTCCATTCATCTGGTATTCACTTTCACCAGAACGGAAGACCTTACGTGTTACAGTTACCTCGTTGTAATCAACAGGAAGTGCGTGGTCTGCGTTATCAAATGTAATTGATACATATGCAAAACCGACAGGCTTTCTTGTCTCTGTACCAGCAAATATTACATCCTCCATCTTGGAACCACGGAGCTGCTTGGCACTCTGCTCACCTAAAACCCAGCGGACAGCATCAGCTACATTACTTTTACCAGAACCGTTAGGACCGACAATTCCTGTAATTCCATTGTGAAAGTCAAATACAATTTTATTAGCGAAGGATTTGAATCCTTGAACTTCAATACTTTTTAAATACATTACTTTTTACCTTTCGGATTAACGTCTATTCCTTTACCTTTCAGGTAAATCAGCGCATCAAAAGCAGCCTTCTGCTGGGCAGCTTTCTTAGTGTGGCCGCTGGCTGTTATACTGAATAAATCATTGCAGGAAGCTTTGACTGTAAATATCTTGTCATGCTCAGGGCCTGTCTCATCAAGAAGGTCATAAGCCACCTCAAGGCCTCTTGCCTGGACAACTTCCTGAAGGATAGTCTTGCTATCAAAAAAGAGCTGCTTATTTTCCAAATCATTAAGAATAAAATTATTGATAAACTCTTTCGCATTAGTAAAACCACCATCTAGGTAGATAGCTCCAATAAGGGCTTCACATGCATCAGAAACAATTGAATCACGCTTACGTCCACCGGTAAGGTCTTCTCCTTTTCCCAGCATGATAAAGTCAGGAAGATTAAATGCTCTTGCACATAATGCAAGTGTTGGTTCACATACTATGCTTGCACGCAGGCGTGTCATATCGCCCTCTGCCATATGCATATTATTATATATATAATCGCTTGATGTAAGCTCTAAAACTGCATCGCCAAGAAATTCAAGGCGTTCATTGTCAGGAAGATTGTGCTTCTTTACTTCGTTGGCATATGAACTGTGTGTTAATGCATTTTTTAACAGGCTTATATTATTGAACTTATAATTGATTGTCTTCTGCAACAAATCCAAATCTGTATTATGATTTGCCATGTAATTCTCCTTATTAAATAATAAATGGCTGTCTTATATTAAAGACAGCCAAATCGTAATTAAAGCGCTGACTTAATTTGTTCAACAGCATCTGATACAGTAACGATTTTATCAGTTGCATCATCAGGAATCTTGATATTGAATGTATCTTCAATTCCCATAACAATCTGTAATACATCTAATGAATCTGCACCAAGATCGTCTACAAATGTTGTGCTAGGCTCAATTTTAGATGGGTCAATATTAAGAACACCTGCTATAATGCCCTGTAACTTTTCAAATTCCATGAAATTAACTCCTTTCAGGTTATAAATTTATATTTAAGACATAGATGCCTTAATTTTATCATTAATATTCTGCTTCTTAAAGCGTACACACTGGAGACAAGAATTCTTAATTTCATTAGCCTTGGCACTTCCGTGGGCTTTTACAACAAGTCCGTTGATACCAATAAGAGGTGCTCCACCATATTGTGTTGCATCAAGTGCCTTTAAGTCATTCTTTAAATCTTTCTTGATAAGGAGTGCTCCGATTTTAGTCTTTAAGCTTTTCATCATAGTCTGCTTAACAAGACCGATAAGTGTAGAGGCTGTACCCTCGTATAATTTGAGGATGACATTGCCGACAAATGCATCACATACGATGACGTCAGCATATCCCTTTGGAATTTCGCGGGCTTCGATACTTCCGATAAAGTTGATATCACTGCACTCTTTTAATAATGGATATGTCTCTTTTACAAGATTATTGCCCTTTTCCTCTTCAAGTCCGATATTTACAATAGCAACTTTAGGATTCTTGATTCCTATTATATCTCTCATGTAGATAGAACCCATCTTTGCCCACTGGACAAGGAAGCTTGGTCTTGCATCGACATTGCCACCACTATCAACGAGAAGTGATACCCCCTTAGATGTAGGGATAAGTGGTGCCATAGGTGGTCTTTCAACTCCGGGAATACGTCCGATAATAGTCTGACCGCCAACTATAATAGCTCCGGAACTTCCTGCTGATATGAACGCATCAGCTTCGCCGTTCTTTACAAGATACATAGCCTTTACAAGTGAAGATTCTTTCTTTCGTCTGACAGAAAGAACTGGTGGGTCACCTGTCTCTATTACCTCAGGTGCTTCTACAATCTCAACCCTTGTTTTGTCATATGTATATTTAGCTAATTCACCATTTATGCTGTCAGTCTTACCAACAAGATAAATGTATATGCTCGAATCTAATGATAAAGCTTCAATTGCCCCTTTGACAATCTCGCCGGGAGCATTATCGCCACCCATCGCATCAAGTGCAATTTTACAGAAATCTGCCATATATATATCCTTTCATAAACAACATTTAAAATTAAAAACCAATAACAAATATACTATATTAAGGCTTCAAAATCAAGTTTTGCTGTTGTTATCCTGCTCTTTATTAACCTTTTTTGTCACTATAATTGTTATTGTAAGTAACACAGCACATATTGCTGCTATTATAACAGCCTTTACGAGTGGATTAGATTCTTCCTCATCGGAATCATTATAATTCTGGACAGGTGTTGTTACTTCAGCGGCTGTTGTTGTAACAGGAACTGTAGTAGTTTCCTCCTCAGTAGTAGTCTCTTCTTCTGCAGGCTCCTCATCATCTACATCTGGAAGATTAATTGATACATCTGTATTGATATTAGATGATTTGATGCTGTCGATAACGCCAGATACGAAATCACGTATATCAGATGTATCAACTCTCTCGGATGTTTCAATATTATCGATACCATAATTACCTGTATATCCATCATAAGATGTTGGACTTATAGGAAGTGTTGTGTGATTGACTCTCATATTAGTTCCATACAGGAAAAACTGCCATCTCACACCATCCGGGTCGGACATGTTAGTTACATCCACGAAATAATATGCACCATCTAAATATACTACATTGAGTGCATGTGTTGTATCTGTATAGATGTAGCTTTCTATACCTAAGTTTTCCATGCATAACTGGAAACATTCAGCATATGCGGCACACACGCCTTTGCCCCAGTATACAGCATGATATATGTCGCCAAATGTCTTACTGTAATCATAAGATATAGAATTGGCAAAATAATTTGCAACATTAAGAATCTTGTCATAATCGCTTCCAGAATCAAACTGGGCTGCGATTTTCTCTAAAGATGATATAGCTGCATTATACTGCAGTTTAGTCATCCTTTTATCCCACTTCTCTATAACAACGCTGTAAAGATGTGTTCCTGAGTAAGTATCATTAATCTTATAGCTGGTTGACAGTCCCTGATGTGTGGCGTCCTTATAAGAACTGTAAGTGTGATAAGTTCCATGGATTCTGTTATCAAAGTCTGTTAATGGCTCACCCTCATAATATATATATTCCTCGCCCCAGTACACATCATTGTTCTTATATTGGTTAAGAAGTGCCTGTGCATCGCTTCGTGACATATAAGTGTAATCACTTATGTTAGTTGAGTTGCCATAGTATATATCCTGATTGTTACCAGAACCATAAGAGCCGCCAAGTATCTTATCAATATATGATGAAGATAAGCCGGCATTTTTAAGAGCATCAGCAGCCTGATTAAGGTCAGAATATGTATTGCCATTAATTGTGATAGCTGTTACATTGCCATCAGAATCTTTTTCAACACCAATACTTGCTGCCATAACATTATCAAGTACCGGTGGAAATATTGAAATTGATATAACTAATGCTGATATCACTGCGGATAATCTATATAATAACTTAGTCATATAAAAACTCCTTTATGTTTAAACAAATATAAAATACCATATTATTATATAATAAAAAAAGGCTTTTGTCTAATAGACAAAAGCCAACACAATCGACAAATTAGTCAACTGTAACGATTTCTTTCTTATTATAAGAGCCACAAGACTTGCAAACTCTGTGAGGCATCATTAAAGCACCACATTTGCTGCACTTTACAAGATTAGGAGCGCTCATTTTCCAATTAGCTCTTCTCTTGTCTCTTCTTGCCTTAGATGACTTATTCTTTGGACAAATTGACATTCCGGTTACACCTCCTTAAAATTCTTTAAAATATCTTTGAAAACAGACATTCTTGGATCCAGGACATCTCTGTCGCAACCACATTCGGCAACATTAAGATTATTACCACATACAGGACATAAGCCCTTGCAGTCATCTTTACATAATACTTTACCTGGTATGGAAACAAGTAATTCGCCGAAAATAAGTTTATCCACGTCGAGGTTGTATCCATCAATATAGTCTTTTTCTTCTTGTTCTTCATCCGGAACAGTTTTATTAAATTCAACTAAATCATTAACATCAAATTCAATAACTGTCTCAACAGGTTCAAGACACCTGTCACAAGGAATGCTGAGAGTAACTACTCCACTGCACTGAATATTAACTTTATTCTTCCCTGTCTTATGAGCGTTGATAACGAATGAATCTTTGTGAATAATAGGATATACACATGAACCTGTATTCAATTCATCCATATCAATATGAGCTTCAAATGAATCATCTTCTTTTGAGCCGGATAGAAGTTCTCTAAAATCAATCAGCATAATTGTCTCCAATTGTACTAGTCGGTGAAAAGTCTGTACAAAAGCGCACAGCTTTACCACACTTTGAATATTATACGCATCTAATAATAGTTTGTCAACTACATTTTGTTATTCTTATTATATAAAATACTAAAGGAAGATTTGCAAGATAAATGCAACACCTCTGTTGCGGTTACTTTGACAGCCTGAAATGTTGCATTAAAATCAAAAAATGACTGATTACCATGGATTATAATATAAATTTTTCTCACTGGCTATATGCGTCCAGAGAGAGCTAATATTATTTTTTCTGCAATAATCAGCAATTTCTTTTCCAAAATAAAATTCAGTTTTTTCAAAATTACGAGCTTTATTATGATCTTTTATATGGTCATTCCAACCTTTAAAATATATTTTTTCAGCTTCATCAACTGGCTTGCACTTTAAGTATGGAACCATATCCTCATATGAATATTTGTATCCAGAATATTTATCTGGAATCTTTGAAGAAAGGAGATTGAGAAACATATTAGACGTAAAACCGTCATTTTTATAGGATAGATTTAACCAATGACACAAATTAAAATAATCATTGTCTTTAAGTTCGGCTACATAATCTGAGGATACTTTAATTAACAATCCTTTGTTTATAGAGTGTAGTCCTATTAATAATTCAAATCCATCATTGACTATAGAAACAATAACATCAAACCTTACTTTATAATCAAAAGAAAATTTATCTTTGTCTACATGGTTATATTCCATGTCTTTGGTTAATGATTTTAATTTTAATAGCTTTAATTTACTCATATATGTTTCTCCTTAATTAAATAATGTATATAGAAAAAGACGCTTTTGTAAAAATAACTTGTAAAGATGATAGTATACTTGACGGCAAAATAGGTAATATTTGTCTAGTAAATAATAATGGTGCTTTAGATGCAGAAATTTTTCTAATCCAACAGGAAAATAGTGATGTTTCCTGTTTTGGTAGCGCGCTTATACCTATATCATTTATAAAGTCTATTATCATTTTGTAATTAAACAATTCAATAAATATACCACATATTCAGGCGGTTTTCTAACACCTTGTTCCCAATGTTGTAATGTTCCAACTGGTATGTGGTATTTTTCTGCGAATTTAGATTGCGAAAGCCCTGTTGATTCCCTTAATTCTTTTATTGTAATTGTACTCACCGCCTTTATTTTGATTTTTCTTATTATCTTCTGCTATAATCACTATATATCAATGGTATATAGTTTTTTAATACAGGAGAAAATTTATGTCTTTATTTAAACACCTTACATATGAGCAACGAGTTCTGATAGAAGATCGTCTTAATCACAAAATATCCATTCGTGCGATAGCCAAACAATTAAATAAATCACCCTCAACAATTTTGCGAGAAATTCAAAATCATTCTGTGGCTATCTCAACCTCAAGCAACGACTGCGCTAGTAAAAGAGACTGTCATTTCCGCCATGTATGCGGAAACAAGAACTGTACCCGTAAATGCTATATTTGTCTATCCTTATGTACTAGATATTGTGAGAATTATACAAAATCTTCTTGCTCTAAATTAAATGTCGCACCATACCTTTGCAATGGCTGTAAATCTATTAATTTTTGTGTATATGATAAAAATATTTATAAATCAACAGAAGCTCAATCTCAATATATTAACACACTTACATCTTCACGTTCAGGCTTTGATGTAACTGCTGAAGAATTAGATGTAATAAATACTTTAGCATCCCCATTAATTAAGAATGGATTATCTCCATACCATATCAAACAAACTTATCCAGAAGAGCTTATTGTTAGTGAAGCAACTTTGCGCCGAATGATTGATAAAAATATACTTGAAGCTCGAAATGTAGACCTCCGTGACAAGGTAAAACGAAAACCTCGTAACAAGGCTGCACACAATATATCGCCTCTGTCCATAACAAAAGTTGGTCATTTCTATGGTGATTTTTTGAGATACCTAGATAAAAATGATGTTAACATTGCAGAAATGGATTGTGTAAAAGGAAAGAAAAATGAAAAGGCAACGTTGCTTACCTTAACAATTCCATCGTTATCATTTCAACTTGCCTTTATAATGGATAGCCAAACTACTGAAGCAGTAATAAATACTTTAAATAAAATCGAAACTTCACTAGGATATGAACTGTTCAATCAGATTTTTCCTGTTATCCTTACTGACAATGGTTCGGAATTTGCTGATATTTCCGGCATGGAAACTTCCTGCGTAACAGGGAAACAGAGAACTAAAATATTTTTCTGTGAACCAAATAGATCAGATGAAAAGGGCTCTTGCGAAAACCATCATAAAATGATTCGATATATCATTCCAAAAGGTTCTTCACTGGAATGTTATACGCAGGCAGATATAACGCTTATGATGAATCATATCAATAGCTATAAACGAAAAGCACTTTTCGGATTAAGTGCATATAATTTAGCTCAAAATGCTTTACCTGATGATTTCTTTACACTACTAGGCATTGAGGAAATTCCAGCAGATAAAATAATTTTAAGGCCCTCTCTTATAATAAATAATTGTCAAAGTAACTGAAACAATTTCTAATAGGTGTTGCAATTACTTTGACAGTCAATGTTATGTATATCAT
>ERZ1034882.854-NODE-854-length-12684-cov-10.347850_pt1 | contig 12684 bp, 7 predicted proteins | sample MGYA00520606_ERZ1034882 | MGnify/ENA primary metagenome ERZ1034882 (study PRJEB33766, sample SAMN09781726) | gut metagenome | biome: gut microbiome | host: Homo sapiens | place: Madagascar | study: EMG produced TPA metagenomics assembly of the PRJNA485056 data set...
CGGGAAGACAGTCTTTTTTGTATATTTTTATGATTCTCGTGATGGGATTTGCGACTGTTCGCAAGTTTAAAGGCACGAAGCTTTGGCACATCGTGCTGTCCACAGTCGGAGCGATGAGTCTGCTTCTTTTGAGCGGTCTGGTGGGGGATGAGGAAGTCACCGATGTGATGTCGCTTCTGATTACCGCACTTTTCGTCAGTGTGTATGGCATCTGCCTGATTCTGATCAAACTGACGCGAAAGCAGACAAGGATGATGCTTGCGCAGTTTGCCGTGTGGATTGCAATCGCGGAACTTGCGGTCAATATGGCAATCACCGGACTTGGCACAACGAGCCGCGTGGCTTATACGGATAAGCAGGACTTCTATCCAAAGCTTCTTGATATGGCAAAGGAAGATAACGAGAAGATGGGCGGTGACGCCTTTTACCGTGTGGAAGATACCGGAAGAAAGACGAAGAATGACGATGCATTGTACGGCTATCCGTCGGCGACGATTTTCTCTTCGCTGATGAATCTGGATGTCAGCCATCTGTTTCAGAAGTTATATATGGAGGGTGGCAAGAATTTCTATTGTTACAATGGGGCGACACCGCTTTCCTCCGCAATGTTTTCTGTGCGCTACATGCTCTCTGACAATCCGATGGAAGCGGATATGTTTAAGACTTACGTTGGAAGCGAGAACGGAAATTATCTGTACCGCAACAATTATTGTCTGCCACTCGGGTTCATGATGGATGAGGATGCAATTCAGGCGTGGACGGATTCGTCTGCGGGCAGAACCGGTTCGCTGAATGCCCTGGCAACTGCACTTGGATGCGAGGAGAACATGATCAGTACAGTAGACTGTAAGACAGAAGCAGTGGAGGGAGATACCTCGATCGACATCCCGGAGGATGGTTATTACTATGCAGATTACACAACATGCAATTCGGACAGTCTGAATGTCAACCGGAATGATGGATGGAATATGAATTATTCCAAGACGACGCATCGTTACCTGCTGGGACTTGGAAAATGCAAGGCGGGGGATCGGATCCACATCTCCAATACAAATATGGAAACGATTTATTTCAGCGTGTATAAGCTGAACACGGATGTGGTGGAGCAGTGTTATCATACATTGAACCGTCAGACGATGGAACTGACTTCCATGACGGATCGCTCGGTGGAGGGTACCGTTGATGTTAAGGAAGCGGGAAGACTGGTATTGTCGATACCGGCGGATGCTGGATGGACTCTGTATGTAGACGGGAAAGAGACAGAGATTACGCCGCTTGCAGATGCGCTGATCGGTGTTCATCTTACAGAAGGCGCACATACGATCCGGCTGCATTACACAACACTGGGGCTGAAAGCGGGGGTTGCAATCAGCGGTGGAGCGATTGCTCTATTTGCATGGAGTATGCTGTTGGTTCGGCGTAGAAGACGAGTTGAAAGAGTGAGAGAATCAGTGGAAGAGAATACAGGCGAAGTTTAGAAGCGGAATGCAGGCGAGGAGAAGAAAATGAGCAAAATAAGTATCGTGGTGCCGATGTACAATGAACAGGAAGCATTGGGCATCCTCTACAGGGAATTGAAGCGTGTGACGGAGACGATTCCGGAGCATGAATTTGAATATCTGTTTGTCAATGATGGATCGAAGGATGCAACATTGGATGAAATAAAGAAGCTGGCGGAGCAGGATGCGCGTGTGCGTTACGTCTCTTTCTCACGCAATTTCGGTAAGGAAGCGGCGATGTATGCAGGACTGAAAAGCGCAAGAGGTGATTATGTGGCACTCATGGATGCGGATCTGCAGGATCCGCCGGCACTTCTTCCACAGATGATCCAAATGATCGAGTCGGGGGAATGCGACAATGTGGCGACCAGACGTGTGAACCGCAAGGGGGAGCCACCGATCCGGTCCTTCTTTGCGAAATGCTTTTATAAAGTGATGCGAAAGCTGACACATATTGAGATTGCGGACGGAGCGCGTGATTACCGGCTGATGAGCAGAGCGATGGTGGATTCGATCCTTTCGGTCAGTGAGTATAACCGCTTTTCCAAAGGAATCTTTGCGTGGGTCGGCTACGAGACCAGGTGGCTGGAGTTTGAGAATGTGGAACGTGCAGCGGGAGAGACGAAGTGGAGCTTCTGGAAACTGGTGCGCTACTCGTTTGACGGAATTGTCAATTTCTCGGATACACCGCTTCGGATTTCTTCGTATCTGGGACTGCTTCTTACGGGACTTTCCTTTGTCGCCATTATTATAGAAGTAATCCGTGCGTTAGTGTTTGGTGATCCGGTTGCCGGATGGCCGTCGCTTGTATGTATCATCACGTTTATCGGTGGAATCCAGCTTTTCTGCATGGGTATCATGGGACAGTATATCGCAAAGACTTACATGGAGGTCAAACGGAGACCGCATTATATCGTGAAAGAGAGCAATATAGAAGAATTTGACGCATAAAACAAAGTTTTATATAATGATACAAAAGGTCAACAGATCATAACGCTTATCCTGCTTGCAGGATAAGCGTTATGATCTGGATTGACCTGCACACATGAGGATGGAGCGATTTTCTGAAGAAAATCAGCGGAATCCGAATGGGTGTAGAATTGCGGGAGTTGCGAAGCAACGGAGCAATTCGTGTATCATATTAAAATACAACAGAGACAATCGTTCCCTGAGGAGATAAACAATACATGAAAATAAAGAGAAAAAGAAGGCGCATGAAGAGCGTGATCGTCAGTCTGGCGCTTTTGATTACAAGTGTGGCTGCAGTCCCTTGCATTCATGCGGTGGCAGATACGAAGGACACACAGTTCGAGTCGCAGATGAAGGCGGCGGGATTCCCGACCAGCTATCTGGACAGTCTGAGTGCATTACATAAGAAGTACCCCAACTGGCAGTTCGAGGCAGTAAGCACCGGACTGAATTGGGATGATGTCATCAAGAATGAGAGCAAGAATGGTGTCAATCTTGTCCCGAAAAGCGGCAACGATTCCACCAAGTCGACAGCCTCCGGGGCATACGACTGGACGACCAATACGTGGACAATCTACGACGGATCCTCGTGGGTGGCAGCGAGTTCAACCTATATCGCGTATTATATGGATCCGCGCAATTTCTTAAATGATACCGACATCTTTCAGTTTGAAAGTTTAAGCTACAGTAAGTCACAGACCAGGGCGGGCGTATCGGCAATCCTTGCGGGAACCTTTATGGCAAAGGAAATCGAGGATGCGGACGGCACAACATTAAATTATGCCGATGCATTTATGAAGATTGGTGAAACACGCAAGATCAGCCCCTATCACCTGGCGTCGCGTGTGCGACAGGAACAGGGAACGGGCGGAACGAGTTCGCTGATTTCCGGAACGTACAGCGGATACGAGGGTTATTATAATTACTTCAATTTTGGTGCATCCGGAGTTGGTTCGGCAGCCGTCATCAAGAACGGACTGGCATACGCAAAGTCCAAGGGGTGGGATACCCGTTATAAATCATTGGACGGAGGCGCGCAGCTTCTGGCAAAGAATTATATATCGGTCGGACAGGATACGCTGTATTTTCAGAAATTCAATGTGGTAAATGCGAGCAGTCTGTACGGACATCAGTATATGAGCAACCTGACTGCTGCTTACACGGAAGGCAGGAAGCTTGGACAGGGATATACGGATAAGCAGCAGGCATTCGTGTTTCGGATTCCGGTCTACACTTCGATGCCGGATCAGGCATCGGCTTTTACGGCAACGGGTAATCCGAACAATTATCTGAAGACACTTTCCGTCACCGGACAGACACTGACACCGGGATTTATCGGTGCAACGACTTCCTATTCGCTTGTCGTAGACAACAGCGTGGAGTCTATCAAAGTGAATGCGACTGCGGTTGCATCCACCTCTACGGTTTCCGGAATCGGAACTGTGAGTTTGAAGGTTGGAAGTAATACGGTTTCTGTGAAATGCAAATCACAAAGTGGATCGACGAAGACGTACAAACTGACGGTTGTTCGGCAGGAGGGCGAGGAAGCAAGCAAGGTGCCGACCTCCAAAACGTACACCGTCGGAAGCAAATATATTACCGGAATCCAGCCGGGGACGAAGGCTTCGACGGTGCTTAAGAATCTTACCGCATCCGGCGCAACTTTAAAACTCGTCGGTACAGACGGCAAGGAGAAAAGCGGTGCAGTTGTAACTTCGGATGTCGTGCAGCTGTATGATGGAAGCGGTAAGAAGATTTCTTCTTACACGATCGTTATCTACGGTGACGTGAACGGAGATGGTGAAATCAATGTACTTGATATGATCAAGGTGAACCGCCACGTGCTCGGTCTTACCAAGCTGAGTGGTGCTTATCTGGAGGCAGGGGATGCAAACCGTGCGGGAGATGGTGTCAATGTACTTGATATGATCTATATCAATCGCCATTCGCTAGGACTTGCAACAATCCGGCAGTAATGTCTGCCTGTAAATGGTCTTACATGTCTGTAACGCAGCGCAGCTTATGATAAAAAGGAAAAGGATAAAGCTATGAAAGAGTTAAAGATGACACAACATAAGGATGAGGCAGGCAAAAAGCGCAGATTGCGATTCCTTTCTTCGCTTTTTGCAATAGTTCTGATGCTTGGCTGCATCATGATCCCGGATACGAACGCCCAGGCGAGCAGCCTTTCTGTTGGCGTCAGTGCATCTTCCGTGAAGATCGGTGACACTGTTACGGTATCAATCACGGTCCCGGCTGGCGTGTCGGCAACTGTTAATGTGACATATCCGTCAGGAACATTTTCTTTCAGTTCCGCTTCGGATACTGCCAGCGCGAACGGCGGTACGGTATCGATGACGATCGGAAGCTACGGAAGCAGCAATACGAAGACGACCGGAACGATGAAGTTTAAGGCAAAGGCTGCGGGAAGTGCGACTTTTTCCGCATCAGCACCGATCGCCGGTAATCAGGATGGAGATCGTGTGAGCATTGGCGGTGCAAGTGCTTCGGTGCGTGTCAAGAATGAGGCAAATGAGAACAATAGCAATAAATCGGATAGCAGTAACGGATCCGATACATCCGATAACAATTCGGATGACAATAAGACGAAATCGGCGGATAATTCGCTGGCATCTCTGACCTTGTCAAGTGGATCGCTTTCTCCGGCATTCAAATATAATGTAACCAATTATACCGCGGAGGTCGCAAACGATGTGACATCCGTTGTGGTATCTGCGAAGACGAGCAACGCCAATGCAACGGTGGAATCGGTAAAAGGCGGCGAGAATCTATCGGTCGGTGCCAACAAGATCCAGATTGTCGTGAAGGCAGAAAATGGTGTGACTGCTACTTACACCATCACGGTTACGAGAAAAGAATCCGGTGATACTACGGATGATAATACGGATGAACCGGAACCGGACAATACCGATGAGCCGCAGGAGCAGTGTTACGACATCGGCGGTGTCAAGATGTATCCGTCCGAGGATGGTGACGAGTCGCAGATTCCGGAAGGATTTGCATTAAGTGAGATTACGCTTTGGGAGAAAGCATATCCTTATTGGGTAAACGATACGATCGGTTCCGATGTCGGACTCATCTATCTGGTCGATGAGAATAAGGAGAACGGTGCGTGGTACCGCATCAGCGAGGCTTCGCCGTATGAGGCAAATCCGTTCATCTGCTTTAAGTCCGAGTATGGATATATTATTGCAACACCGGAGAAGATGAATGAGACAGCACCTGTAGGTTACACTTCTGAGACAATTAATATAGAAGGAAAAGGCGTTGCAGATGCATTCGTGAAAGCTGGGGATGAGGAAAACTGTCTCATCTATGCAGTCAACCAGGATGGTGTGTACGGATTGTATCAGTACGATCTGCAGGATCGCACCTATATGCGCTACAAAGAAGCACCGGTTGCAGAAGATACACAGGTGCCAGAAGAACCGACGATCGAGGACAGTACAAAGGTCAGTGATCTGGAGAGCCAGAACCGTCTGCTTTTCTACGCCTTCATTGTTGTCGTGGCAATTCTTCTCATTGTGATCGTTATCCTTGTTGTCAAGAGAAGACATGATGGCGATGATTATGAGGATGATGACGATTACGAGGAAGAGGACGAAGAGGAAGAAGAGGAAGAAGACACAGACAGTGCATCGAATGATGTAGGATACCATGAAGATGAATTAGATCTGTCAGATGAGCGTGTAGGCGCAAGCAAGCGTTATGACCGAAGTGCGTTTCTGACTGGGGATGAAGTGACTGCGGAGGACGCAGAACCGGACGAGACAGCTGAGGAACAGACCAACATTGAGGGTGAGCCGGAATCGGAGATTACAGATGAAGAATCGACAAGTGCAGAAAATCCAATTGTGTCAGAAGCAGCAGTAACTGAGGCGGAAACCTCAGAGGTTACAACAAATACCGTAGATCTTGAGGCGGTACTTGCACAGGCTGTGGCAGAGACGATGGATGAGCGTGCGGATGGCAAGGGGCAGATCGTTGAGAAAAACGATGATGTCGTAAAAAGCGAGGAGACCATAAGCACGGAAGAAGATGATGACGTAGCGGTACAGGAAGAATCGGAAGAGGAAAGACCGCGCAAGGATACGCATAAGAAGAAGTCCTATCGAGAGAAAATAAGAGAAGCGATGGATGACTTTGAAGATGAGGATGATTTCGATTCGGAGGAAGACGAAGAAGATTATGACGACGAGCTGAAGAAATCCAGGAAAGAAAAGAAAGAGAAACACGGCTTCTTCGGTCGTAAAAAGAAGAAGGATGAAGACGAGGATGATGATATCGAATTCCTCGATCTGTAATCGCATTTTAGGAGGCAATATAGAGTGAGACCATATACAGATAAGGCAAAGAAAGCAGTCAGTTACGCTAACCGCCTGTCGAAGTCTATGCAGTGCAATTATGTTGGTACGGAACATATTCTGGCAGGACTTCTGCGTGAGGGGAGCGGCGTGGCGGCAGAGGTACTTGCCGCAAACAATATTGAATTGGACAAATTACTCGAGCTGATCAATGAACTGGTCGCTCCGGGCGAGAATATCGCGGTATTGGATCGTGACGGAGAGACACCGCGCACACAGGCTGTGCTTGAGCGCGCAGAGGAGATTGCGGAGCGCTTTGACTGCGATGAGATCGGAACGGAGCATCTGCTTCTTTCTATGATCAAGGAGGGAGACTGTGCTGCATGCCGTCTTCTGAATACAATGGGAGCAAACCCACAGAAGCTGTTCGTCGACATCTTAGGCGCAATGGGCGAAGATCCGGCGCGTTACCGCGACGAAATCCAGCGAGGAAGAGCGGATAACAGTGCTTCACTGACACCTACACTTGACCAGTATTCGAGAGACCTTACCGCTTTGGCGCGTGCGGGAATGCTTGATCCTGTAATCGGACGTAAGAACGAGACGGAGCGCGTGCTTCAGATCCTCTGTCGCAGAGGCAAGAACAATCCGTGTCTGATCGGTGAGCCGGGTGTCGGCAAGACGGCAATCGTGGAAGGCATTGCACAGAATCTGGTCAATGGAACCGTTCCGGACATTGTTGCCGGTAAACGCTTGGTTTCTCTTGATATGTCCGGTCTTGTGGCAAAATCCAAGTATCGCGGAGAATTTGAGGAGCGCATTAAGAAAGTTATTAACGAAGTGGCGGCAGCCGGTAATGTCATGCTTTTTATCGACGAACTGCATACGATCATCGGAGCCGGTGGTGCGGAAGGCTCGCTTGATGCGTCCAATATTTTAAAACCGGCGCTCGCAAGGGGCGAAGTGCAGGTGATCGGTGCCACGACGATTGAAGAGTACAGAAAATATATCGAGAAGGATGCAGCGCTTGAACGCCGTTTCCAGCCGGTGCAGGTGGGAGAACCGACCGAGGAAGAGTCTATCGAGATCTTGAAGGGGCTTCGTGGCTTGTACGAGAAGCATCATAATGTAGAGATTACGGATGAGGGCGTGGAGGCAGCCGTGCGTCTGTCTGCGCGTTACGTTAATGACCGTTTCCTGCCGGATAAGGCAATCGACCTCATGGATGAGGCAGCAGCCAAGAGTCGTCTCGGTGTCATGCGCGATCCACAGGATGCAATTCTCAAAAAGCAGGAGATCCGCCAGGCGGAGCTTGATTTAGAAGATGCGCTACGCGAGGGAGATATCGAGCGTGCACGCACATTAAAATCTGCCAGAGAAGACTTAGAACTTCAGTGGGAGAAATTAAATAAGAAGAATCAGCGCGCGGATAAGAGAAGAAAGCCGGTAGTCGGCGAGAATGAGATCGCGGAAGTGGTTGCAGGCTGGACGAAGATTCCGGTCAGCAAGCTGACAGAAAATGAAGCGGCACGTCTGCAGAAACTGGAAGAGACACTGCACAAGCGCGTGATCGGTCAGGAGGAGGCAGTATCGGCTGTGGCAAAGGCTGTACGCAGAGGCCGTGTGGGTCTTAAGGATCCGAAGCGTCCAATCGGTTCCTTCTTATTCCTCGGACCGACCGGTGTCGGTAAGACGGAGGTGTCAAAGGCACTTGCAGAGGCAGTATTTGGTAACGAAGATGCGATGATCCGGGTTGATATGTCGGAATATATGGAGAAGCACAGTGTTTCCAAGATGATCGGATCACCGCCAGGATATGTCGGACATGAGGACGGTGGACAGCTCTCAGAGAAAGTGCGCAGAAATCCGTTTTCCGTTGTGCTTTTTGATGAAATCGAGAAGGCTCATCCGGATGTGTTCAATATCTTACTTCAGGTGCTTGACGATGGTCATATTACCGACTCGCAGGGACGTAAAGTAGATTTCAAGAACACCATTATCATCATGACCAGCAACGCCGGTGCGCAGTCGATCATCGAGCCGAAGAAGCTTGGTTTCGGTGTGCATGAGGATGAGAAGCAGGATCATGAGCGGATGAAGAACAACGTGATGGAGGAAGTGAAACGCCTTTTCAAACCGGAATTCTTAAACCGAATCGATGAGACGATCGTATTCCGCGCACTAAACAAGGATGATATGAAGCAGATCGTAACGCTGATGGCATCTGAATTGCAGAAACGCTGCAGGGAGCAGCTGCAGATCGAACTTGTGATCCGTGACGCTGCCAAGGCATATATTGTGGAGAAGGCATACGACAGAAAGTACGGTGCAAGACCGCTTCGTCGCAAGATTCAGGATGAAATCGAGGATCGGCTTGCAGAGGAGATTATCGCGGGCAAAGTGAAAGCCGGGGATCGCGTGGTTGTGACGACGAAGCATAAAGAGTTAATTGTGGAGAAGGACTAGCGCTGATCGTTGAATTTATAATGAATAAGAGTGCATACATGACGGATAAAAGATTTGTTGTGTATGCATTTCATTTTTGTGGCAATTGCGACGAGAATGAAACTATGAAGAATGCTATAAATGGATGCAAAGAAAATGTGATGTTAGAATAAAAAATGCGACACTAGAAAGAAGAAAAATTGTGATGCTGGAATCGGAAAAATGATTGTATCAGACTGGCAAGAGTGTTATAATTTGAGTATCAAATTTACGACTTAAGAGAGTGTGCATGCGACATGAAAATATGCATGTGCAAAGGTGATCGATTCCGTAAGGGGATGCATTACAAGTCATATACAGGAGGAGAAAAATGGCTGCAATCAGTGAATTAATCCGTACCGAGGCCAATGGTACACTCAGCTTTGGAGATTATACATTAGGAGCGAAGGCAAAGCTGGACAATTACGACTTTAACGGTGACAAATACAAGGTTAAGACATTCAAGGAGATTACGAAGTTAGAGCGTAATGGACTTTTTGTATATGAGTCTGTTCCTGGTACAGCAGTAACCGATTTTGATCAGACAGAGAATACGGTTGCGTTTACCGTAGAGGGACCGGAAGATGCACAGATTACACTGGAACTTGAGGAGGAGACCGAGTATGAGATCTCCATCGACGGAAAATCCGCAGGAACCATGAAGACTAATCTGGGCGGCAAGCTGAGCATGAGTGTAGAACTTGAGGGCGCAGACAAAGTAGCAATCAAGGTGGAGAAGAGATAATATATGGCAAAAGCAAAAACGAGTGCGTTTTTTTGCCAGAATTGTGGATATGAGTCCGCCAAATGGATGGGACAGTGTCCGGGATGTAAAGAGTGGAATACCTTCGTTGAGGAACTGGTAGACCGGAAAGCGTTAAGCGGATCCGGGAAGAGAAAACCAGCTTCTGAGGCGAAGCCTGTTCCACTCTCTTCTGTTGTGGCATCAAATGAGGAACGCGTCAGTACAAATATGAAAGAATTGGATCGTGTGCTCGGCGGAGGAATCGTGCGTGGTTCGCTTGTGCTCGTGGGCGGTGATCCAGGAATCGGTAAGTCGACACTTCTGCTTCAGGTGTGCCGGAATCTATCGGCGCAGGGGCAGTCTGTATTGTATGTTTCGGGCGAGGAGTCGCTGCAGCAGATCAAGATCCGGGCGGAACGTATCGGAACATTCACAGACAATCTGCAGCTACTATGCGAGACGAACCTGGATCTGATCCGAGAGGTGATCGAGCGGCAGAAGCCACAGATCGTTGTGATCGACAGTGTGCAGACGATGTACAACGACAGTGTCGGATCTGCGCCGGGAAGTGTGTCGCAGGTGCGTGAGGCAACGTCTGTCCTCATGCAGATCGCCAAGGGGATGGATATCTCTATCTTTATTGTTGGTCATGTGACCAAGGAAGGTGTTGTGGCGGGACCACGTGTGCTGGAACACATGGTGGACACCGTCTTGTATTTTGAAGGGGATCGGCACGAGAGTTACCGCATTCTGCGCGGCGTGAAGAACCGCTTCGGCTCGACGAATGAGATTGGTGTCTTTGAGATGCGCGCGGAGGGGCTTGCAGAAGTGGAGAACCCTTCGGAGTATATGTTAAGTGGTAAGCCGGCAGATGCATCGGGATCTGTGGTGGCTTGTTCCGTAGAAGGCACACGCCCGATCCTGCTTGAGATTCAGGCACTTATCTGTCACAGTTATTTTAATAATCCGCGCCGTACCGCAACCGGTACGGACTTTAACCGTGTCAATCTGCTGCTTGCAGTATTGGAGAAGCGGCTCGGTATGCAGCTTTCCGACTGTGATGCCTATGTCAATATCGCAGGTGGAATCCGCATGAATGAACCGGCAATCGACCTGGGGATCGTTCTTGCAATCATATCCAGCAAGCTGGATCTCACGATCGATGAGAAGACGATCTGCTTCGGTGAGGTTGGACTTAGTGGTGAAGTCCGCGGCGTGACGATGGCGGAGCAGCGTGTCGCCGAGGCTGCCAAGCTTGGTTTCAAGAGATGCATTCTTCCAAGTGTCTGTCTGGGCGCAGCGAAGGGAATCAAAGGGATTGAACTGGTCGGTGTCAGCAATGTGAGAGAGGCGTTGGAGGCAATCCAATAAGACAATGATAGAACAAGAGGAGAGGCTTCTTCGATGTGCACAAAGTGTTGTGCATACGAGGGAGCCTCTCCTTTTGTTCGTAAGTGCGGGAGTGCGGCAGGCGCGCGGAGAGGAGGCGGGAAGCCCTGCGAGGAAAAAGTGTGGGCGCGCGAAGAATTGAAATGTATTATGTCGGGCGGGGCGAAGAGAAGGAGGAAGAAGGGGAAAAGTTCCGGAGAAAGAAGAGAGCGGGGCGAAGGAGAAGAAAAAGAAGTGAAAAAGCCCCGGAGGAAGAAGAAAGCGGGGCGAAGAAGAAGGAAAAGCAGGAAAAAAGCCCCAGAGGAAGAAGAAAGCGGGGCGAAGGAGAGGAAAAAGAAGGGAAGAAGCCCCGCAAAAGAAATGAAATGGTCGCGCGGAGAAAAACATGGAAGGATCTGTACCCATTTAAGGGTACAGATCTGTGCAGGGAAGTGTATCCGCGCGGGAATTAATTGTCTTTTAATGAATATGTGCAGAGAATTTGATCTAATTTTTCAAATGTGAGAGGAGCATCATTGGTTTCATATGAGGTAATAAGATTTATAGAAGTATTATGATGTGAAAGGTAGCATTGTAACGCTTTTAATTTCGACTCGACTTCACGCAGTTTCAATGAAAGATATTTCTTACAAGCAAGCTTTTCGGCAAGTGGTCGCTCACGTTTGGGAAGGTAGTGGCGTCCGTTTTCGGAAACAATGTACCATTTGAAACGATTTTGATTTCGAGTGCAGCATAATCTCGCTGGAGGATAATCACTAATCTCTGATTGCAATTGCTTCTGTAATTCTTTTAATCTTTCGAATTCGTTTTTAATTATGTTATATAAAATAAGATAACCTCCTTTATGAACTATTGTTAATAAATCAATATGAATTTCTATAACTGTCGGGATACAAAGAGAGTTGCGTTGATATTAGATTGAAGAACTATCTAATATGAAAAGAACTAGAAAGCAACTTCTATATACATATGAGAAAAAAGATACATTCAGCATATCTTAGGAGTCAGAATAAGTCAATTACTTTGTTGAAAAAAGAAAATGCAAAAAAATGAAATTTGTTGTTGACAATGGTTGGACTGCATGATATTATAACTAAGCTGACTCGTGAGGCACGACAGAAATCGATGCGAATCGCGATGAAAGCAAAAAAATAAATTAAAAAGTTGTTGACAAGCGATCAAACATCTGATACAATATAGAAGTTGTCGCTGATAACGACAAAACAAAGAACCTTGATAACTGAACAGTGAAAAACCTTGAAAGATTTTGAGA
>ERZ1034882.856-NODE-856-length-12677-cov-5.991444_pt1 | contig 12677 bp, 17 predicted proteins | sample MGYA00520606_ERZ1034882 | MGnify/ENA primary metagenome ERZ1034882 (study PRJEB33766, sample SAMN09781726) | gut metagenome | biome: gut microbiome | host: Homo sapiens | place: Madagascar | study: EMG produced TPA metagenomics assembly of the PRJNA485056 data set...
ATATTATTTAGATGGTAAAAAATGGCGATATACCACAATCAATATTCGCTTGTAGTTTTATCTAGTGGCCATTAACATCCGTCGCACAAAAATCGTTGGAACTCCCAGAACAAGGGGAGCGTAACCACCACGTAATAGCAGTATCGTTTTCAATACTTTTCTTTACTCCAGCACCAAACACATGTTTATAATAATCAAAGTATTTTTCTTCACCAACAGATGGATTTTCTTCTTTTCCAATGGAAAAAGTTGTAAAAAAATCTATTTCTGTTTCGGATGGTAAAAACAATTTATTCGAACTAACGCTTGTTCCGCTTGTAGTCCCAGAACCAATACCACTTAATACATCTACCTCACTAATAGACGATTGCATATCATCTGGTAAATCTGATAAAATCTATGGCAGATATATATTTCTAATGTCGCTCAGTTTAAAACCGCCGCCATTATAATCCCCCTCCTTCTCCGTAGAATTCATTTTAAATTTATAATTACCATTCAAAGTTACACATTCAACAAAATCAAAGACAACTTTTGTGTAACCACTTTTATCTGAATAAGCGTACCTATTTGGATTCATGTCTACGATACGAACAGTATATTGTTTGCCACTTTTGGAAACGATTGTTTTTGTATCTCCAAAATGCCATCCTATTTTATTCTTGATATCAGTTATTGTTTTTGTTTTAAAGATCGTTGCAATTTCTTCCCAACTTGTTTCATTTAAACTTTTCTTTTCAGACTATGATTGCGACAACAATAATCTTCTAAATCCGCTCATAATATCATAGCAACCCCCTAATTGTTTATAATAGAAAACAATATTGTACCCGAACCAGCGGCAACATTAAATTCTTTTTTTTTATTTTGCCAAATAACCGCTTGATGATTATATTCTAAAGACCGATTAGAAAATCTTATTTTCGTATCGTTTGCGAGGTTATAATGAATTTCTCCCTGTATCTCATAGCCGTCATTATTATGATCATAATAAATAAACTCTTCCTGACTTGTATTGTTAATAACAAAGTAATAATTCTAATGAATATGATCTTTTGTAATATACACCTAATATGACGTATTGTGTTGACAGTCTATAGTTATCTTTTTTGTCATAAAATCATTTCTGAAATCTTCTTTAAAATCATTTCTAAAATCTTCTCTAAAATCATTTTTTGTTTTTTCTACAATGTCTTTAACATATAAATAATCAAGTTGCTTTATAAAAATTGTTCTTAAATCAAATTTGCCATCATTAGAAAATTGCAATATATATTTATTATAATTATCAGAACTCTCTTCATTTAAACTCATTGAATTATAATAGTTTAAAAACACAAGAAAATCTTCTCCTGTATTTTCTGCAGATGAATCAAATTTTGAGAGATTACCTATATAAAGCAGATCTGTACCAGAGGAATAAAGTTTAACCTCATAATGCTTTTCATTGTATCTTACAAAATCTCCCTTTGCAACCTCTTTTACAATATCATTATCGGAAAATAAAACATATCCTTCTAAATCATCCTAAAGAACTTTTGCTGGAGCAAAAGTAAAAGGAAAATCCCGCTTCTCAAGACCAAAAATAGAACCATTTCCGATATAATACATTGGTTCTTCCCCGATTATATACCCATCCTCTTCATCATCGTATGTTTGATTTTCATCAAATAAACTCGGATCTTTTCCAACGACCTCTCCAACATTATCCCCATTTAATTCAAAAGATTGTACTGTATCTGTGTAATAAATATTATTATATTTGACAGTTATTTTTTGACCAACTTCAAAAGATCCATTTATAACATCAAAAGTGCATATATTTTTGCTTTCAGTATAAAATGGACGATTTTTAATATAATCTGGTTCGGTAGAATTTTCTTCATCCCAATCCGCTCTTTCTCCTCCAAGAACCCAAACCCCATCTTCTCCGAGTATAAACGTTTTTCTTCGACCATTATCACCTGTAATAACAACAGTAGATGTTGGTAACGGAATACCATAATCAAATCCATTTAATGTTTTAAAATGTTTTTTATTTGAAACCAATTCCAAATCTTGTTCGCTGTCTGCAAAAAAATTTAGAATATAACCATCTCCAGCCTATTTCGCATAATCTAAATACAACATATTCACCTCTATTTTATATTATTTATATTATAAAACATCTACAATTGCACTAACAATCTGAATTCCAAAAGGAGTATATCCGACCGTAATGCAATAGTTTTTTCCTGAAACAGTAGTCAACTTTGTTTTGTCACTACTTAATCCATCACCGATACATAGATATGTCGCAGAGGGCATATTCATTGTAAAACTTGCACTTGCTTTAAAACAAATCTGTGAAACATCATTTATGCTTGTAAATTCAGCAGCGTTTATCGTAGGGAAATTGACCATCGATGAAACGCTTCCAAGCTCATAAGATTTACCAGAACTAATTTGATTAATCTCCGTTTCCTTCACAAACAGATCCGCTTTTTTACCCAATTCATTGGTTACAGAATTTTGAGACATAACACTTGTCGTTGATGTTCCAGTTGTTTGAACAACGGATGGTACAGAACCAATATCGACAACTCCACCTACGGGAGAATGTGTTGTTTCATTTACTTTTACACCAGTAACCGTACCAGTTTTATTAATACCAGCGTAACCACTATCAGAAGCTGTTGGCCATGACGCACTGATTGTAGTCCCGTCGATACTAATATGAGTACCAGCACTATACGTCGTATCATGATCCGTCCAAGGAACAGAAACAGTCATTGCTCCATCATCAGCCACATCAACGCCATAGGTTTTACCACTTGTTGTGCCAGGCTTAACGCCGCCAATTTCGGAAGATGAAGCAACTTTTAAACTATACGTTGTTGTTCCAGAAACACCACCAGAACCAGAAATATTTAAACCAGCTCCAGCAGTATGACTATGTGCCGTATTCGAGGGAAGTGTTCCTTCCGATATGGAAGTTATTTTCCCCGTCTTATCCTATGTTATGCCAGAGATATATTTTCCACTAGATGCCGTTTGCGCTCCAGATAGATTGGACGATGTAACCGTAAGTGTATTACCAGATTTTGTGATATTCGTCACAACACCGCTGTTTGCGGTTCCAGATAAATTATTTACATAATTAGATAAATCTATATCCGTATTTCCAATTTTTTCCCACGAATAAGTTTTTGTCGTTGTTCCGCTTTCCAACGTAATATATTCATCATAACCATCATCAGAAGAATGAGAATGCGCTACAAGGTAAATCTTTCCCATTGTATTTGCACTCGCCGTCGGTAAAGATGCGACAACCTCATATTGGAATTGTGACACTCCACTTATAGCCGTATCGACATAATTCTTAACACCACCAGAAGTGACGTAGTTTGCGGAATTGGCAGTAGGTGTTGAATCTTGCCCTGCGTTAACGACATTTCCCAGACCGACATCTGATTTTGTTAAGGAGTTTTTATACGCAAGAGAACCCAACCCTTTAACATGAACGTCGGTCCCATCAACGGCAATCGTTCCATTCGCGCTACCAGTTGTAATGGTCTGATGGGTTTGAAGTGCTGTATCCGCTTTCCCAAGAGACGTCTGTACACCGCTCGCCAAATCATCTTTTGGAATGCCGTCAGTAGGTTTTGTGTATTTACCATCAATCTGAGCTTGATATCCATCATAGGTTGTTACCTTTGCAGACGTAATCCCAGAATTAACAGCGTTTAATTGGCTCGTACTAAGCTAATCTTGCTTTTTATCAAAACCAGTAACTTTAATATTATCAACAATAGTTGTACCAACAGTTAGTTTTAAGGTTCCATTATTCGTACCACTAGTCAAAGATATAGAATTAATTAAATCTTGCAAATCTTTTCCTGAAATTTCCAGAACATTTTTACCATTAGCTTTATCTATACTAATACCATTAATTCCGATAATAGGCAAATTGAATTTTAAAAGCGGGTTATTTTCTGTTCCATCTGAAAAGATGATACTGTTATTTATTTCAAAAGCGGCACCATTTATTGTATCATAAACTAGCGAAGAAATATCTGTTGATTGTATTTGTGTTACATCTGGAATTTCAGTAATTGCTCCAAGATCCTATGCGGTAATAGTAACTTCTCCTGTTTTTCCATTAACGGATGTTACGCCACCAGCAGTCACATTTTGGTATGTTATATTTTGTATAACAGTGCCTTCTCCAGTGGTATCACTATCTGACGAAGATATCCTTAAACTTTCATTTGTCGGACCGCATTTAGCAATTATAAACGCGTTCGATAATTGATTTTGAATCATATAAATAATAGCCAAATCTCCACCTTTAAAGCTATATATCGATTGATTTGAAATATTTGGAATTATTCTAACAGTTTCAAAATCTGAAAGCATTTTTATATTTACTGTCCCATCTTCATTTACGCTGTCAATTTGACAAATTTCAACCCTGTCGCGTTTGTTTTGTTCTTCTTTGATAATGGAACGTATTATATTTAAAAAGCTATTGGCTTGTTCTATTTTATCCATACGCCTCTCCTTATCTATTCGTAAATGAAAGATTGTTTATATTCGAGCTTGAAATCGACATTGTTCCGCCATAATCTAGCGAGAAAGAAATCGATTGAACAAGGAATTTTTCATTTTCTATGCCATAAAAACTATCTGTAATTTCTATCAAGTTGTTTACTTCTATTAAAGGATTCAATAACGCAGTGTTACTTACACTTGTTTTAGCAACACTAACTTTTCTTAATTCATAATCAGCTCTTTCCTATGCAAGATAATCTGAATTAATCTAAGAATCATTAATTATTGATCCAGTTCTATAACCAATTCTTGATACGCTGATTGGAGAATCTGCAGCATTATTGACAGCCGTTGCTCTACACGTATTTCCATTAACATTTGAACCAATGACAATAACTTTATTTACAATATCCTCGAAAGAAAAACTATAATTATGTGTCATTAAATCACCGTTATCCGCATTGAAAGAAAATAAAATCGGTTTATCAGAATCATTAATAACTTCTTGTTTTGGAATTAACGTCAAATTACCGTTGACATTATAAAAAACTTCCGCAGAAAGCATTTCTGCAAGTTTTAAAATAATCGAACCATAAGTTGCTCCAGCAGATTCTGATATTTGAGAAATTACTTTTTTGCCTTTAAATAAAGAATTATAAATTATATCTTTTGCGTCAAGTATAAAACCGGAACCATTATCCGTATTTAATATATTGTTTATAACTTCTTCGATATCTTCACCCACATTAATTGTATAAGAATATTCCAACGCACCGCTTTTCCCCTCTAAAACAGAAAATTTATCAGCTGTTTCTATACTAACCGTTTTTGTATCAGAAGAATTGTCAACGCCTTGACTTTGGCAAGAATAAATTCCTTTTCTAAACCAAATAACACTATTTTCATCATTATTCATATTGAATCCAATATAAAAAGAAAATTTCTATCCAGTCCAAAAATGATTAATCGAAGGCGTATATTCTCCGTTATTATTATTTAATTGAAAAGATAATGTCCTTCTCTGACCACTTTGATAATTTTCGGAATAACTTCCGCTGATAATGTCTTCATTTGGAATTTCATATCTTTCTGTTTCATCGGCGTTCAAAACATAAATTTTAAACCTTGGCTATATATGTTTATTCTTAATATAATCTTCTATATAATAAAAATTATAATATTGATCAAATAAATAAGGAGAGGTAATAGAAATTACCTCTCCGCTTCCCTGTAAAGAAAACTAAGACGAATTATAAATCATATTTACCTCTCCTTTTTATATTTTATCTAATGCCACAAACAGCATACATAACATTATCAACATATCCAAACCCTATGTTGTAAGAAGTACCTTTTTTAGCATTAAGTTTTCCACCATCAACATCTCCGCCTATAATAGTTGTGTTTTCTGGCGGTGTATATGTGAAATTACTTGCAGCAGTAAAATTAATTTCTGCCTGTGAACACTGACGATTTTTATAGTATTCGTCATTAATACTACCAAATATTGTTGTCAATCCATTAATAGAACCAAGATTATAAGTGATGTTGTTGTCTAATTTTACAGAAGGACTTGTTCCAAAAATAGACTCAATATTACCCTCTGCCTCCAAATACAAATCTTTATCTGTTTTATTTCCAACCAATTCAACACCGTTTATCTGTGGTTTATTCAAAAGAATATTATAATCCATCACTGGCTCATCTCCTCCACCAGAAACACTTCCGCTTGTATCGGTAGTGAATTCGGTTGTTTGTATTATTCTTGCATTGCTTGCATCTGCAATTTCCGTCCAACTAAAATTAACGGTTATCGGCTGCTTATCCCAAGATTCATTGATTGAATTCGAAAATTCGGTTATCTGTATAATAAACGATTGACCTTTGGAATTCTTATAAAGCTTCGGATTTCCAGAATTACACAACTTCTTCCATTCATTCAACATATCAACACTGTCATTAGATGTGATTTTTGTTTCAAAAATATTAACAACGCGTTCGTCCATTCCGCATTGATCTAATAGTTTCTTCCAACGAGATTCTGTATATCCGCCATATATTTCACTAGTATCTTGCGTTAAACCCCATGAAACACTACCATCTTCATTTCTTACAAGAACATAATTCGTTGTTAAAAAGTCAAAGGGTAGCATTTCGGAGCCAAGCAAACAAGAAACAGAACTTGTAGTATAATTCTTTTTCCCATAAGAAAAAGCGGGGTATTTACCAAGCGTATCTTGTTGCGATTTAGAAACATTCTGCTGTTGTTCCCCAGGTTCAACATTAAATTTGAATAACCAAGTTTCGTTTTCAGATGTTGTATAAACATTCTGTTCGCTTGTTTTGTGTAATTCAGAAATCGACCAATAATCCCACTTTGTTGTTATCGGAAAATGTATCTCTCTTTGAATTGTTTTATTTCCACTTTGATCCGTTAAATAAATTATATATTCATAATTCCTGTTTGTTGTTACATTATAGTCTATAACACGAGAAACATTATTTTGTAAAACAACCGGGTGTAATATTTTTTCATAATACACTTGGTTATTATTATCTCTCCATACTTCTCTTTTATAAATAGACCTTTGTGGAAACGTTTTTAATTCTTTTGAAACAATTCCATCTGGAGGCGGTATTGGCAAACCATCGACTTCTTCATCACTTGTGTAGTTCAACGCAAATAAAAAATCTTTATCTTGCATAATTTCAGAATATTTTTTCTTTGAAAAAATCGCTGGAAAATTTCTGTTTGACGGAGAGGATTCGTCTTTGTTATAAGCATATAAATAAGAAACTCTTGATTTTCTTGACGGTTTGCCAAAATCTTGTGGTTTCTAACCACTACTTATACCTATCTTAATATTAGCCATTTTTATCCTCCCCAGTAACAAAAGTTAATATGCCAAATTTATCCGTATAACATTTAAATATGCCAAATGTGTTCTGATTAGATAACGTTGTTGTATCTAATTTTGAATTCAAAGCAGTTGTAATTACCCTGTTCTCAACTGGATTAACAGAAGTTAACGATAATTCTGAATCGACATCTATTACCCTTTGTGATACGTTTCCGTCAATACCATATGTGATATTATCGCTCTCTTTCCCACTCCACTGAACATAAAAATATAAAACTTTGCTATACAAACGATTTCTAATCGTATTCAACGAACCGTCTTGATTTTTTAAATGGTCAGATTGAGTATCTTCTATCGTTATTTCATCTTCCCAGATATTATCTTCACCGTTTTCGTTTGTATCTTCCCAGATATTATCTGATATATTTTCTTGATGATTATTAACTTTTCTATAACAATAGTAAACAGTATTAGCAGATTCATTTATGGCAACTATTGTTGGTATGATTATCTCATCGTTTTTGTCCATCCAAAGACTATAAACCTTATTTCCAGCAGGTAAATTTTCTATTGTTTTCCCACTTAAAGACAAATCATTCCTTATAAATATTGGCAAATTATAAAATACATCTTTGTTCTATAACCCATCGGGATCGTCTAAAGTATAAATCATCTTGTTTATTTTTATCGGTTTATCGCTTATTATATCTTTAACGATATTTTCTTCATCATAATGGATAAAATACCAAGAATTTGGATAATTTATAGAAGGTTTATTAGCTCCAAGTGGAACTATGTTTGAAGGAATATAAGACATATAGTAATTATTGGACTTGATATAAGAATTATAGGAAGCGGGGAATAAATCAGTTGTCGCGTTCCCATAAACATATATGTTCGGATTCTTCCCTATAGCATAATCGCCAATCTTATAACACTCGTAATTCGGGAAACCAACTTTATAACCGTCTGGCCACTGATTTGAACCTATATATAGGTCTTCCGGTTTTAGAACCAGGTTTTTTGTATTTCCGCCGTCTGTGTTAATAACAACGTTCAGAAATTCTGCTGAGTATTGATAGCTATCTATTGTAATCCTTGTCGTAAACTCAATACCTTTTGTTTGATCAAAAGTCAAATTTTGTTTAGACGGAGGATTCCAGGTGTTCAAACCGTCGTTACTATACACACTGTCATATAAAACACCGTCCGATTCATTGGATATATTCATAACGCCACTAAAATATTCAACGCCTTTTGGATTGTCTTTATAATTATTATCGGTTTCTATCAAATAATTTCTATCGCCTAAATTCGGATATATATAACCGTATTTATCTTCGAACCACATATCGACACCAGTTAAATCGCACCGAAGCCCATAATTAGCCCAATCTTTATCTTTTTCTAAGGAAACATCAAATCCTGTATAAACAGCAACTTTCTTTGTAATAATAGTACCATATTGGTCTGTTAAAACGAGCGATATAATATACCAATGATGTTCTTCAGCTAAACCATAAAACGTATATTTTATCTCTTTGTCATAACCAACTTCCGATTGCAAAATAAGATCATTCGGGTTTAAATATTTCGTCAAAGCAGACTGCGCTGCGGTATCATATTTATTTTTATCAGTTTCACCAGTTTCATCATTTTTATAAATGTTCGGAACATCGTAAAGAAACCATTGATAATTTCTCCACTGAACCAAATTGGTTTGATTATAAATAGCCTATGCAAAAATACTTCTCTCTTTTGTCTCACATGTGTTATTGCTATTGATTGTTATTTCTGCCCCGCCAGAAACACCATATAATTCCAAGTCGATAGTTGGACGTTTGTATAAACTAAATTGATTTTCGCTGCTCGAACGGAAGAATGTTTTAATTGAATACGAATCGTTTGTTTTGAAGTCCAAAGCTGGTTCTTCTTGTCTAATCGCCCAGACAGTTTTATCTAACAGCATAATATTAGAAGAAGAATTTTCTTTATTGAATATCTTATCGCCAACTGATATAGCTGTAGACGGAGAAATGAAATTTACAATTCCATTTTCTGTATCTAGTTTGTTTTTGTAAATACAGCCATAATTTTTTTCATTGATATTATTTGGATAAATTTCAACGGATTTTTCCTCTTTGAATTTTATAGGCGTATCATTAATAGTACCAATTATAACTTGCTCACCTTCTTGCGCCGAAGAATCAGCTTGGATATTTTGACCAGCAAACGTATCATAATCACTGCTAAAATTGTTTGTATCTAAAACAACTTTATTTGTTATTTTCCCCCAAGTGTCAGCATCAGAAGAACGATACCACTAGATTGTTATCTTATAATCTGTCCCAATATATTTATTATTCTCAGAATGATCCGCAAACTTTTCAACAGTTGGTGATTTCGGAATCCATATACCATTATAATTAGAACTACCTTTTACATTTGGCATTGCTGATGATAAACTTATTGTTCCATCTTTTTTATCTAACTCATTATTATCATTTTCTGTATTTAATAAAACTCTTGACTAACCAAATATAACAGTTGGAGATTCGTCTGTATTATAATCACCAAAGTTCTTATAACAATAATTATACTCTGTGCTCCATCTACCAATATTTTCAAAAAATGGTTTATTATAAACATTTTTTACTTTTTCCAAGGTTTCAGAAGCACTTGAACCAGTAACATTTGCAATAATAAATGTTTGATTTAAATATGCTGCTGACGCATCGGATTCGGAAGGTTGAAAATATTTTGGCACAAAATATTTATTGCTAATGCAAAAATCAACCTTGTCTTTCACACCTAAATCGTTAGGGTTGTTACTCATTTTAAAAACCTGAAAAACATTTGATATATTTAAATTTTCTTCAGATAAACCATCTTGTCCAGTTTGTAAATACATGTGTCCGAGATATGAATCATAATCTTTAATTCTAACTCTTGAACCAACTTGTTCTGGTTTTCCTGTGATTTCTGTAATTTGAAAATCAGAACCAACATTAACATCTGTAGCACTATATAATTGTATAAAGTAATCGTTGTAAATTTGATCACTTGGATAACTTTGAATTCTATCGTTAGTAGATCCAAGAATTTTACCAGAAGCAACTGTCATATCATAATACTTAGTTTCTTCTGGTCTAGATTCATTATTATCGACAGCTGTTTGTCCAAGCTAATATAAAGTTATTGTCCATTTATACTGATAACCATTATATAACTTAATAGTTTTTCCAAAATTGTCTTTTATTTCATAACTTGCGACTGATTTTTTATTATACACTACAACATTTTTTCTCGTTGTGTTTGTTAGATTACTATTCTAAACGTTGTTTACAACAAAAGGAATTTTTAAATAACTTCCATTTAAACCAGTGTTCAAATCGGCAATCCAATTTGTTTCAATAATAGAACCAACCCTTTGAGTATCTGTATTTAAATCTTTAATATATGAAATATTATCGATAGCATTTTTCCCGCCAAAAGGAAATACTTGATTATTATCGCTATCATAAATAGTTATAGCATACCCGTCAATTTTTGTGTTTGACGTATCTATTTTACATTGAAAATAAATTGGTCCTTCGTCCAAATATGTAATATCAAAAGCTGTTAAATACGGCGAACAATTTGTCGGTTTAAAAACTGCCATAATCTCTTGCCTCCTCTTTTATTTTTATATTGAGTTGTGGCGGGCGGGAGGTATCTCACTCGCCACACCCAAACTTGTTGGTGAGATGTTTATTTTAAAGTGTAACATCACAAACCACTACTATATTAAATTTTATTTATTAACTTTATAAATCTCTTCTGGAAAATACTTTTCCATAAACGCAGTTCCCCTGCGAGTAGCATCTCCCTCAAACCAGATGGAATCATAATCTGGGTGCAGTCTACCTTTGTGTTTCGGTGCTTCTAAAAATACAAGCCAAATAATCAAAATAATAGCGTATAAAAACAAAATACCGAACACAATAATTACTGTCAAACAGCTTGTAAATATACCAATCATCATCGGAACAAAGAACGCTAAAGCGAACAAACTACAGAAAATCGATAAAAACTTAATTTTATCTTTATCTGTGTCGCAATCAAACAGTCCGTATCTGACAGCACTTGGTATACAAACGACGAACGGCATAAGCGGCCCAAAAATTATATTTTGTAAACCATGACCATGTTCGTGGCAATAAGTTGATTTCGGAGATCTTTTATCGCTGATAAAACCAAATCCCCAATTTGAACCACCCCAATATTCACCAATAATATTATACGCACATAAACCAAATCTCTTCGGTTTTGTTTTTGTAATCAAACACGAACCTAAAACGACGAACAACCCAATGAAACTCATTATGAATCCCCAAGTAAACGAAAGGAAATAAAAACCAATCATCATAAGAATTCTTTTAGACTTTTTCATAATTAATCACCAATTATGCGCCAGCGGCTTCGTATGTACCCTCAATACCGCAAATAATAACTCCCTTTTTAATATTTTCAGGAAGTAACGTGGCGGGTTTCGTCAAAGTTACAGACGAGAAAACCTTTCCTTCTGTCGGAGTAAGTGTTTGATTTCCGCTCGCAAAATTCGGCTCAACTGTCTTTGTTTCCGTTGGCGCAGCTGGAACATTAACAGTTACCTGCGACAAACCATCATAAGAAGCATCTGGTTTAACAACGCCGTTGGTTGTTGCCGTTTTTGCTTGCAGTTTAGGTGCTGTTGCTGGAACATTTACTGTAACTTTTGATAATCCGTCATATCCGCTATCTGGAGTAACCTCGCCATTTTCTGTAGCTGTTTTAGCTTGTAATTTCGGGGTAGTGGGCGGTACATTAACAATAACCTGTGAAAGACCATCATAAGAAGCGTCGGGCGTAACAGTACCGTTTGCCGTAACAGATTTCGATTGTAACTTTGGCTGAACGTTTACAGTAACAGTAGAATATCCTTCGAGATCTTCGTCGGAAGCTTTATATGTTTTGTTCTCTGTCGCTTCAAGCGTTCCAAGTACAGAAGGAATATCACCGCCAGCAATATAAGCACCGTTTTGAAGAACATAGTTTTTACGAACATCGTTTTCAACAACGGTAACGATAGACGTTTCAAGCGGAACACCATAATTCGTACCATTGCGCGTAATATACGGTGTATCTGTCGGAACATCTGCGATATCTTCGGTTGTATCAGCAAAAAAGTTTAAAATGTATCTTTCCCCAACTTTTTTCGCATAATCCAAATAATACATATATTTTTCTCCTTGTATATTGTGC
>ERZ1034882.862-NODE-862-length-12632-cov-7.405502_pt1 | contig 12632 bp, 19 predicted proteins | sample MGYA00520606_ERZ1034882 | MGnify/ENA primary metagenome ERZ1034882 (study PRJEB33766, sample SAMN09781726) | gut metagenome | biome: gut microbiome | host: Homo sapiens | place: Madagascar | study: EMG produced TPA metagenomics assembly of the PRJNA485056 data set...
ACAGCAGGATAAGAATGCAGAGAATGGTGATGAGGAAGCACAGCATACAGATGAGGACTTCCTTAATGCACTTGCAGTCGGCATGCCTCCAACAGGTGGTATCGGATACGGTATCGACCGCCTTGTCATGCTTCTTACAGATTCAGCAGCCATCAGAGACGTTTTATTGTTCCCTACTATGAAAACTATAGGCGGAGCAAAGCCTGAGAGCAGTACAGCTCCTAAGGCTTCAGGAGAAGTTAAGGCTGCACCAGAGAAGATTGATTTCTCTAATGTTAAGATTGAGCCATTATTTGAGGAGTCAGTTGACTTCGAGACATTCAGCAAGTCAGATTTCAGAGCTGTTAAGGTTAAGGAGTGTGTTGCTGTTCCTAAGTCAAAGAAGTTATTACAGTTTACACTTGATGATGGCACAGGCAAAGACCGTACAATCTTAAGCGGAATCCATGCTTACTATGAGCCAGAAGAGCTTGTTGGAAAGACTCTTATCGCTATAACAAACCTTCCACCAAGAGTTATGATGGGAATTGAGTCATGCGGTATGTTGCTTTCAGCAGTTAATAATCTCAAGGATTCAGAGGATGAGGAGCTTCACCTTCTTATGGTTGATGACCACATTCCTGCGGGTGCAAAGCTCTACTAGGATAGAATAATATAATGATGTAGAATCATGATATGACAACAAAACCCCATTAGATAGAGAAATCTGTCTGATGGGGTTCTTTTTGCGTGTAGCATTTCACTTTTAAGAAGTACTTGCGTATGTCAGTTCCCAGTTGATTGTGAATCAGTTGTTAGATTTTTCGGTAGATATTGCAATATGTGATTTTAAAGCAGGTGGAGACTGGGATAATATTGTTTCTGCGTATGCGGAATATACGGATTGTGATGTGTTATTAAGGCAATTTTATGATTCATTTGTAGATACTATTCACAGCAAGGGGCATGTGGTATACTGTGCCTATGTAAAAAAATGTGTTTTGCAAATCGGGATATAGTGAGGGACTATAAATACCATTACTTCATAATGGAGGGTGAAATATGAAGATAAAACAACAATCAGCAATCAGGCAATTTTTGGTTCATGAATTTGGAGAACAAAAAGGCTTTCTTTATTTTGAAAAACAGGAATTAGTCCTTCATAATATAATAAATTCAACAAAAGGAAAGAGTAAGAGTCAACTTAAAACTCTGAGAAATACAATTCTGCCAAGAATCGCTTTGTATCGGGTACTTTTGAGCTTTGAACCGGATAAAAATGTTGTGTTTGATACTATGCGTAAATACATGATAGATATAGTTGCTGCGAGTAAACATAAATCGACAGCAAAAATGGAAAAAGTCCCCGGATTTTTTTATATTTACAAAACCGCATTTTTGAAAATTATGCGGACTACCGATCTTCAGGACAGCATTCAAGAACACGGGAGGAAATATTATAATATTACAATCACCAGATGTTTATGGCATGATGCTTGTGTTGAACATGGTTGCCCTGAGTTATGTCCGCTGTTTTGTGATGTAGACGATGTGACATATGGGGGATTGCGTAAAATCGGCTTTAGGCGGACAAAGACACTTGGTTATGGTGGCGATTGCTGTGATTTTCATTTCTTTCAGAAATAACAGAACGGAAAACATTAAGGCTGGTACATATGTGTAAGGCACACGAAGGTTTATTGAAGAAAAAATCTCAGTTTAGAAAGCGTGTAATCTATGTCGGGCGGGATGCTGACAGGCAGTTAAATCGGAACTTGTCAATCCGGATACTTAAAAAGCTTAGTGGAGTGCGGGAATGCAGATAACAGACTTGTAAATCATATACGCAATATGGTATAGTAATAAGAGTTAGAGTCACCTAACTATAGAGTTGCCAACAGAGGATAGTTGAGAGGGTGGTATGTTATGATTCTTGTTATTATTGAAAGTTTTCTGCTGAATTTCGTTCTGCTAATGGTGTGCGTGATGAATATCCGCAACAGCCCGGTGGGCGGAGTGCATTGGTATGAGAAAAATGTGCAGGACCGCGTGGTGGAACTGGGATTGATCACAAAAGAACAGATTAAGAAAAACATGTTGTTGTCGTTCATTCCGTTTATGATCGTTCTGCTGATTCTGGCTCCCATGATGGTATTTTTCATCAACGGTGCCGAAAATTTTCTGGAAGGTTTTGTACAGCTGACGGTAATGTTTGAGATCTGCGGCATCTTCGACAGAGTATTTATCGACTGGTACTGGGTGGGACATACAAAGTCCTGGGTCATTCCTGGCACCGAAGATCTGATGCCCTATGTTCCAGCGAAAGCCTGGGTGAAGAAAATACTGGGTACGATCATAGAATATCCGCTGATGGCAGCGTTGCTGTCATGGATCATGTGTCTGATCTTAAATAAGTAAATTTGACAGCCACTGATTTTTACCATAAAACGAATAGTAAGAATGTTCTAAAAGGAAAAGAAAATAGAAGCGGTCAGCATGGACGAAGTGGCAAAGGAAGCCGGTGTGGGACGTGCCACACTGTTCCGTTGTTATTCCAATAAGACGGAACTGGTCATTGCGGTCTGCGCACCGAAATGGAAGGCTTATCTGGACAAGCTGGATGAGACGAGACCGATCTCTTCGGTGCATGACATTCCGGCAATCGGCAGATTTGTTTTTACCCTGGATAGCTACATCGGCATGTATCAGAATCACAAGGACTTGCTGCAGTATAATGACAACTTCAACAATTACGTAACACACCAGACTGTGCAGGAAGAGGAACTGGAGAATTTCCACGCATCCCTGAATTCCATCAACACGAGACTTCATATGATGTATGCGAAGGCAAAAGAGGACAAGACTTTCCGTACGGACATTCCAGAGGAACAGTTCATGCGAGTGACGGTGCATACCATGATGGCGGCATGTACCCATTATGCGGGCGGTTTCATCTGGGGAGCAACGGATAACAAGGATTATACGGGAGATCTGTTGCTTTTAAAGGAAATGATTCTGAACTATGCCCAGAATGACAAATCCCAGTTTGTAAGGGGTACAACAAGCCTCCCACACTGCCGATATGCCATCGGCATCGGAGAGCGAATATAAAGGAGTCATTCAAATGAAAAAGTATGAACCAAAAGCAATGGTGGCCATTAGCCGCTATCAGAAATTTTTTCAGACACTGCCGTATGACATCCAGACTGATATTTATACACGGATGAGCTACTTGTGGAAGAAAGAAATTACTGCGACAAGGGAAACTACAATCACATGGCACAGATTCTCACTTCCATCGCCATGTACGAGGTGCTTCAAAGACATGGCAAAAGTGAAGAAGAAGCATATAAGATTGTCTCAGAGGAAATGTGGAAGTTTCTTGATCCGTCAGGTATGCAGAAGCTTGCAAAGAAAAGCTTCTTTATGCCGCTGATGAAGAAAATTGTTCCCTTTGGTTTCAAGAAAGGTTCCGGCATCGGTTGGCGGTATACGTGGCACAAGGATAATCCCAAGGATAAATTTCACTTTGAGACAAACGAATGCATTTATGCAAAAATTCTTGGTAAGCGGAATTTAATGAAGCTTGGAACCATGTGTTGTCAGGCAGATGTCATCAATTACGGGAATCTTCCCTATACAGACTTTAAACGGACAAAAACTCTCTGCTATGGCGATGATTTATGCAATTTTGAATTTACCCGTCATGAAACCGACGCAGGAGACGGATGGGAAAGATATAAGAGCAGATAACGGAAAGTGGAGGAATGTAAAATGGACAAAAAAGAACTCGGAGTAGTTGAGGATACGCTCTTTGTACCGATGCTCGGCAGAATTTATGCCAGCGAAAACTGCCCGAATATCTTAAATGACCAAAAGGCACTTGAGTTAAAGCCCTTGCTGCCGAAAAACGTAACAGAAGGCGACACGCAGACGCAATACACATATCTGGCATCAGCTTCCAGATCTGCTAATATGGATCGCTATATTGCCAACTTTATGAAGCGCAAGCCTGAGGGAGTGATTGTTCAACTCGGTGTCGGACTGGAAACGACATACTATCGTGATGATAACGGCAAAACTGTATGGTATGGGGTAGACCTTCCTCATGTAATAGAATACAGAATAAAACTGCTGGGTGAGTCAGAGCGTGAGAAGTTTATTTCCGGTGACGCTTTCAAGGAAGACTGGCTAAATCAGATTCGCAACGACTACCCCGATGCTCCATTGCTGATAACAGCGAGTGGTCTGTTTTACTATTTTGAAGAAGATCAGGTGCTCGATTTGATTCGTATGCTTCAAGGACGCGGAGATATTGAGCTTTTATTTGATACCGTCAACAAGAGCGGAATGACTATGATGCAGAAGAAGTATATGAAGACTGTAGGGCATGAGGATGCAAAGATGTTCTTCTATGTGGATTCAGCACCACGAATGGCAGATAAGATAGGTGGTGGTATTACGGTAGTATCCGAGGAACCATTCTATCGAAATATCGATAAAAAGGGTCTGGAATTTTCTACAAAGCTGAGCATGCGCATTTCTGACATGATGAGTATGGTCAAGATGATACATCTTCGGATTTCGTGATATACCGCTGCCTCCCCCCATACTGTCGACATGCCATCGGTGGCGGGGAGCGGAGCAAAAAGCATAGGAGATAAATTCCAATTTGTAGAACTAACGAAACGCAGAAAACTATATAAGAATAATCAACAGGCAGGTAGTCTTATAACGAGACAGCTTGCCTTTCTTTATGCTTGCAAGTGTCATTTCTCAAGGAGTGTTCAAATGAACCCCCTTTTGAACACCCCAGAGAAAATATGGTTAAATTGTATCAAGTTCAGTGTTCCAACGAAGGAAATAAGTCCAGCGGAGAGCAGCGCTTCGCTGGTTCTCTGGGCTATGAAGTAGTCGTAATCCTGTTGAATTTCGATGGGTGATATCGGTACAGCCTTTAGATGAGAAGCGATATCCGTTGCCTGTAATACTGCTTTTGTTTCTTTCTGCATGAAAAGCACCTCCAGTTTCAGTTCTTCACTTTCCACTGGAGATTCGTGGTGGATTTGAGCGGATAAAAATGACAAGGTGCATCAAGGTCTATGTATAAACTTCTCTATGGAATGGATACATGGCACGGGGCAATAGCGCTATCTGATTATGACGGTAAAATTACCCGTGTAGTGCATGTGTGTGACAGCACGGAGGACAAAAGATTTATTGTTTACTATTTACAACACTTGGCATTTCAAGGTGTTTATAAGTTGATATCCAATGGCGTTCGTGGAAACACAAGTGATTTTCGGAGTTGGGATAAAGTAAGTGATATTTGGATAGCTATTCCAAAAACCAAGGAAGAGCAAAAGAATATTTGCGATTATCTTGATAGGCATTGTAAATCAATTGAAAAAGTTATTGCCGAAAAAAAAGAGCAGCTAGAAGTCCTAGATGAATATAAAAAATCCCTGATCTATGAATACGTCACAGGAAAGAAGGAGGTGCCATCTATATGATCAGACAAGGCGGATGGTACTGGTATCTTTCCGGTGAAGAGGCCAAGCTCGAAAAGCATAAATGCGGCAAGTGGATGTATTTTTTGAAGATCAGTCCTTTGCATGTGGGACGGTGCGGACATATCTGCAATGCAAGCTATGCGGTAAATCGGGATGCAAGAGGGCTGCATATCGGGGAAAGGCTTGTAAAAGACTGCCTTGAGCAGGGAAAAGCACATGGCTTTGGCGTGCTGCAGTTTAATGCAGTGGTGGCGACCAATCTTCATGCGCGTCATCTATATGAACGGCTGGATTTTATACAACTGGGCACCATACCGGGAGGCTTTCGTATGAAGGACGGACATTATGAGGATATCTGCCCGTATTATCATGTACTGTAACGAAAATTGTTATAGTTATTCTTGCATAGGATGGATAGTTGCATTAAAATAACATTAGACGCAACTAACCATCCTTTTTTATTTCCGGATGGTAGAAAATAGAGGAGAAAGACATGACAATTTATGAATATGGCGACCGGAGCAAGCCACACATACTTTTGATTCACGGCATGTGGATGATACATGAAATGATGCTGCCGTATGTGGATAAGTTAAGGGATGACTATCATATCATTGCACCGGATCTGACCGGACATGGAAGTGACACAGGACGGTTTGAATCGGCACAAAAAGAGGCTTCGGAAATTGTAGACTGGCTTGTGCAAAATCAGATGACGGAGCTTGCGCTTGTTTTTGGAGCGTCGCTCGGCGGTGTGATTGCTATGGATGTGATTTCCAATGAAACTGTTTTACATACGCACTGTGCTGTTATGGAAGGAGCTTCCCTTACGCGTGTGCGTGGCGTGGAATGGCTGTTTCGTGCGATGTTCTGTGCCATGAAAAAGCATCCGGAGACAATTGCCAATATGTATGCATCCTTGCCGGAGCTTGATGATGATGCGGGAAGGATGCTTTCGGATACAATGGCGCGTACGGATAAAGAAATGCTTTCCAATCTTGTGCATAGCTGCAACAGTTATTCGTTTGAAACGCGTCTGCTTTCGCCGGAGTTGCAAAGACACCTGTTTTTTGAGTTTGGCAGTAAGGATTCGCATCTGGTCTGTCAGAAGTCAATTAAAAAATATTATCCCGGAGCAAAGATCATAACGAGAAAGGGCTATGGACATTGTGAATATATGTTTACACACAGTGATCAATATGCGGAATTGCTGAAAAGCTATATGGAGGAGAAATGATTATGAAACTACTATTATTGATGGGATTGATCGGTCACATATTACAGGGGATACGGTGTTTGTACCAGCAGGTACCTGGCATAACGTATGGAATACCGGATCAGAACCTTTAAAACTCTCCTCTATCTATGCTCCACCAAATCATCCAAGAGGAACCTACGAAGAAAATAAACAGCAGTAAATTGCCTCTTTACTTCATATTCAATTTGTGAAACACTCCTTATTGACCTAAAGTCAATAAGGAGTGTTTTGTTATGAAGCGAATGAATGATACAAATCAGAGAAAGCAACAGATATTACAGACTGCGGAAGCCAAACAAGTCCTATTGCGAACAGTCAATCACTTGAAAAACAACGCAGTGGGTAAGAAAGAAGGTGATACAGGGAAACTTTGAAAGGGAGGTGCAGGAGTATGACGAAGAATTTGGAATTAGCGAAGAAGCTTGCGGTTCTTGGCTGGATTCACCGGAATGGATTTATTTCAGATGATGAATATGCAAGAGCCAGAAGCCGAATCATGGGCGAATACAAGATTTGTTCTTTTATGGCAGTTTAGATAGATTCGTACATTCGTTCTGATAACAAACCAAGCGACTCTAATCATGGAATAACGCTAAAAGAAGCGAAATCCAATTTCTCAAAATTTGGTGCTTGTGAAAAAGAAATGTTATGTTATGTCCGACCACCAAGAGATGATGAAAAAGAAATTTTATAGCGACAACTTCCAGTTTTGTCAGACTCACAACAATTTAATATGTTAAGTATGTAAAGACTACACTTATTAGATACCAGAGAGATGAAGCCAAGAAGATTCTTGCCACATTAAAGAATGGGCTTAATTGTTCCGATATTACAGGTGAGTGTGGAGTGACCTCTTTGAATAAGTCCGTCTTATGGGTAAGAATATTGATGAAATCGTTTATAGAATTGTAGATTTTTTGCTTGAGCTACCTTATGGAACTGAAATATCCATAAGAGAAGCAATAGAGTAATTGAACTCTACAGAGGACTGCAGAAGTTTGTACATAAAGTGTTTGATGTGGAGTAGAGAATTATGGAAGGAAACTTATTGAATAGCAGTTTATATTTGAACAGAGTAGCTGTTTCAAAACCAATTCCAAGAAGCAATTATTTGGCAAAGCTTCCTGTAATTAAAAATTTGAACAAAATGGATGGAGTACAGTTTACAAAACCAGTTACATTTATAGTGGGTGAAAATGGAGTGGGAAAGTCTACTCTTATAGAAGGAATTGCAGTTGCAATGGGATTTAATCCTGAAGGTGGAACTGTCAATTTTAGTTTTTCTACAAAGGAATCACATTCCAATTTGCATGAATATTTGACTGTTAGTCGTGGATACAAGAGACATAGAGATGGATTCTTTCTGCGAGCAGAGAGCTTTTATAATGTTGCTTCTAATATTGATGATATAGATAGTGAGCCTGGACTTGGCGCAAAGGTTATTTCAAGCTATGGTGGAGTGTCATTACATAAGCAATCACATGGAGAAAGCTTTATGGCACTTGTTGAAAATCGCTTCTATGGAAATGGTTTGTATATATTAGACGAACCGGAGGCAGCGCTATCTCCGATGCGACTTATGAGGCTTATGTATTGTATAAAGGAATTGGTCGCAAAGAATTCACAGTTTATCATATCTACGCATTCTCCGATTTTGATAACATTCCCGGGAGCAGAGGTGTTAGAGATTACGCAAGAAGGGATTCAGTCCGTTAATTATAAGGATACGGAACACTTTATGATTACAAAAAGATTTATGGATGCACCAGAAAAAATAGTTGAAGAGTTATTAGGATAAGAGATGTAATGACTAATGTATTGTATAAAAGGACATAACAATACATTCCTTATTTGAGGAATTGACAAATGAAATGTTACTGCCAGTGATTATAGTAAATGGCCACTGGCAGTAATTTTTAGTTTATTCGTTTTTTCTTACGTAGTGAGTTTTTCTGCCGGACCCAAGGCGTTCTATCGTTCCATCGGAAACAAGCTTTTTAAGTGCAGCTTCAACAGAGGAACTTCCAAGGCTTGGCTAAGGATGCGAAAGCATGTTATAAGATGAATAGACTGGTGCTTGTGAACCTTGATATTCTTGATGAATATCTGGAGACATTTCATATAGAAGACGAGGAATTCTACAAATAAATCAAAAAGAATATGAAAGAGTTTGCATTAATATACTTGACTTTATGTCTGACATAAAATATACTATGTTCAGATGGAGGTGATATATTGGCAAAGATGGGACGACCAAAGGTTGAAAATCCTGCTGATAAGAGGATTACAATCAGACTGAATGGTGAAGAACATGAATTGCTGCTTGAATACACCAAAAATCATAACATGACTATGACGCAAGTAGTTAAAATGGCGGTCTTAGAGAAACTAATGGCTGACCAGAAGTAATGCAGGCTCTTTTCTTTTTGAGAAAGGAGAAAAGATGGCTTGTAGAAAAGATGGTAAAGGAAGAGTATTACGAAAAGGAGAGTATTATCGTAAAACGGATGGCAGGTATTCATATATTTCTACAAAGACGGAGGTGCGAAGCACTACAAAGGCAAATTACTTATATACATGGGATCATTTTATCAGGGATACGTTTGGAAAGTATCAATACTGTATTGCGACCTACATTTGAGCTGGCAGTTGACGTTCTTATGAAAGAAACACTTAAGAACAGCTATGTAGCAAGCGGAAATAATTTGCAGAAATCCAGGAAAGCTCTTCCGCTGTATCTTTCTGGAAACGGAGCCCCGAACGAAGCATTAATATATATATAAAGGAGAATGAATATGAAAGATTTAGTTTACAAGGATCACACCGCATTGGATTATGCGAAAATGGCATGCGACACATTGATGAAGAAGTTTGATGCACCGGATCTTCCTCCAAAGGGCAGATTCCACTATCATCAGGGTGTATTTTTATCCGGTATGCAGAAGACCTATGATATCTGCCAGGAAGAAAAGTATTATGATTATATTAAGGCATGGGTAGATTCTATTATCAAAGAAGATGGAACAATCGAAAACTTTGATAAGGGACAGCTTGATGATATCCAGCCAGGCGTACTTCTTTATGAATTATACAGAAAGTCCGGTGATGAAAGATATAAGAAGGCATTGTTCACATTACTTTCATTAATCAAGAACTTCCCGAAGAACGATGAAGGCGGTTTCTGGCATAAGGAAAAATATCCTTACCAGATGTGGCTGGATGGCTTATACATGGCAGGACCTATCAGTGCAGAATTCGCCGCTACCTTTGACCAGCCGGAATATTTTGATATCTGCGCTTTCCAGGCACTTCTGATGGAGAAGAAGACCAAGGATCCTGTGACCGGATTATGGTATCATGCCTGGGATGCAAAGAAGGTTCAGCCTTGGGCAAATCCTGAGACAGGACTGGCTCCTGAATTCTGGGGACGTTCTATTGGCTGGGTTCCGGTAGCTATTCTGGAGGAGCTGGATTATTTCCCGAAGGATCATAAGGATAGAGCAGAGCTGGTTCGTCTGACCCTTGACCTGATTAAGGCAATAGTGAAATTCCAGGATAAGGAAAGCGGACTGTGGTATCAGGTAGTAAATAAAATGGGACAGGAAGGCAACTGGCTGGAATCATCTTGTACCTGTCTGTATGTAGCTGCTATCTGCAAGGCTGTAAAGGCAGGATATCTGGATAAGTCTTATCTGGAAATTGCAGAGCTTGGTTACAAGGGAATTATCAATCGTCTGAAGTATAACGAGAATGGTGTTATCATCGACAATATCTGCGTTGGTACATGTGTAGGTGATTACGCATTCTACTGTGCAAGACCGACAAGTGAAAATGACCTCCATGGTGCAGGAGCATTTATTTTAATGTGCACTGAGGTATATAAGGCATTTCATGAATAAAATCTGAAAATTTAAGGCGCTCTGTCAGAGCGCCTTATTTATGATATAGGAAATTGCTAATAAGAAGATATCAGGGGGAAAATACATTTTGACCCCAACATCATAATAAGAGCATCGCTTTCGAAATAACTGGGTGAAAAGGCTGCCTGGCTTCTGGATAGCGCATATCAAAAATTCTCGGCGTATTTAGCTCGGCTGGTTACGAAATTATGTACTGGAGGAGATAGTGATTATGAAAAGATTGATAGCAATGGTTCTTTGTCTTTTATTTGTTGTATCTTTAGCTGGTTGTGGAAAAGGAAATACAAAAAATTTAGTTATTGATTATGGGACATCATCTATATACACAAAAGATGACATGGATGAAGCTATTGATGTTGTAAAGAAACAATTTAGTTCTTTTGAGGGGTGTGAATTGCACAGACTATCTTATACATCTGATGATGCGTGCAATAATGAGGATAATATTGCCTGGATGAATGAATTGGAGAAAGCAAACGACAATAAAGAGAGTTTCACACAATGTATTTCGTTTGATAGTAGTTTCAGGTCACCTAAAAATGGAGGTGGAGCGTGGAACGCTAATGAAGAATACACATGGTCATGGTGGTTGGCGCGTAGCGAAGGCGGAACATGGAAATTAATGACCTGGGGATATTAACGGTCGGTTCCTAAGTAAGAACAACCGGAAAAGCCAAGCGAGCTGTTAAGAAAGCTTTAATTCCAGGGTACGGGAAAAAAGGTGCAGGATGGATTAAGAATCCAAAGAAAGCAGCTTACAATAAAGTTTATAAGAAGACGAGCTTTGGCATTATGGATTTATTTAAGTAATTATCAGGAGGATTACATCATGGAACGAGTAGTACAATTTTTAAAAGAAGCAGAGACATATTATTTGGCAACAGTAGAAGGTGACCAGCCAAGGGTAAGACCTTTTGGAACCGCACACATTTTTGAAGGGAAGCTGTATATTCAGACTGGAAAGGTAAAGGATGTTTCAAAGCAGATTCACGCAAACCCGAAGGTAGAAATCTGTGCATTTAAAAATGGCGAGTGGCTTCGTGTAGCCGGAGAACTTGTAGAAGATGACAGAAGAGAAGCAAGACAGTCTATGCTTGATGCTTATCCATCTTTACAGAACATGTACTCAGCAGATGATGGAAATACAGAGGTGTTCTATTTTAAAAATGCGACAGCTACATTTTCATCATTTACACATGAACCGGAAGTAGTGAAGTTCTAATGACTAAAGAAGAGTGGTATAAGCAGCTGTTTGATAGATTGGATAATTCCAAGTTCCGAAGCAGTTTCCATCTGAAGCAGAAAGATATTGATTACATAAATGAAAAAGGGTTGGACACAATCAGACAACATGCAAAGGATTTTATTGCAAAGAGAGAAGCTCCGGCATATATAGCAAATGATGGCAAGCAGACACCAATGCGTGGTCATCCGGTATTTATTGCTCAGCACGCAACAGCTACATGCTGTAGGGAGTGCATCCGAAAGTGGCATAAAATGCAGCCCGGCAAGGAATTGAGTCAGGTGCAGCAGGATTATCTTGTAGATGTAATTATGACATGGATTCAACGAGAAATGGAGAGGCAGGTACATAAATCATGAGTTTGAAAAATGTATTGATTATTGTTGATAACATTGACGAATCAATTAATTTTTATGAAGAACTGTTTGGACTGCGTGTGATTACAAGGCTGGAAGGCAATGTGATAATGTCTGAGGGGCTTGTGTTACAAGATGTAGATGTATGGTATGATAGTACAAAAATACATACAACTCTACATAACAATATGACAGAACTTTATTTTGAAGATAATGATATAGAAGGCATTATTGAAAAACTGGAGTCTGGCAAGTATGTTGTAAGTTATGTTACGGAATTAACGGTACTTGAAGGTGGACAGAAGCTTGTAAGATTCTATGATCCGTCAGGAAATCTTATAGAAGTACGAACACCAATTAACT
>ERZ1034882.863-NODE-863-length-12626-cov-14.992125_pt1 | contig 12626 bp, 14 predicted proteins | sample MGYA00520606_ERZ1034882 | MGnify/ENA primary metagenome ERZ1034882 (study PRJEB33766, sample SAMN09781726) | gut metagenome | biome: gut microbiome | host: Homo sapiens | place: Madagascar | study: EMG produced TPA metagenomics assembly of the PRJNA485056 data...
TGTTTGTTTCACTAACAAGTTATTGTTCATTTCGCTATCGTGGGATTATTTTCTTTTTCTTGAAACCACTTGAAAACCAACAAAAATTTTGTTAATAAAATTTCTATATTTTATAATCAATACCGTGTTTTTTGAACAATTTGTTGTAAAAATTCGCAAACTGTCTAACCATTTTGTCGGTTAATATCATTGGGATTTCGGTTACTGTTTTAGCTTTTCTCCACTGATGAAGATTTTGTTTTACGTAGTTTTCAACAAATTTGTTTAAGGAAATTTGGTTTTCTTCGCTTATAGTTTTTGATTTTTCTTGTGAAATTAAGAGAAATAATTTTTTGAATTTTTTCTTATCATATATTGCCATTGCGTTTTTTCTGTTTATTTCTTCTAAAATTCTTATTCCGTCTGATTTTTTTGTTATGTTGGGCTTGAATTTATATTTTAAATGGAATGGAAGTCCTTCTGGGAAAGCATCTATATCAATTGTTTTAAGATTGTTTTCTTTAAATTCAATTAGGCTCGCTAATCGCATGAGTTCTCCAAAACCTTTGCGTCTTTGATTGATTTTTGTTTGAACATACCCATTTTCAATGTTTTTACTATTTGGAGCTATAGTATAATAATATGCACCAAATTCATTTTTATATTTATCAGTAATTCTGGTTTCAATGTTTGCACTTAATGGACAAGTTTCTGGGTCAATAACTTTTGTTTGAAGAAAAATTGTTTTATTTCCTTTTTTTATTGGAATTTGTTCATGAATAATGAAATTCCCATCAGGAGTTTCCACTTTTTTCAAAGAAACTTTTGTTGGAAATTTATTTTTATTTACTAATTTTTTAGGGAAAATGTTTTGAACATGTGACAATATTTTGAGCATACTTATCTAAAACCCTTGAAAAAATTTTTTTGTTCTGTTTTGGGGGTTCTCATCCCTTCTTACTAAAAAAGACCCCTTACGGAGTCTTTTTTATTTACGCGAGAAGGGATTCGAACCCCCGACCTTTTGGTTCGTAGCCAAACACTCTATCCAACTGAGCTACTCGCGCTTATTTTAGTCGGTTTGCAAGTTTTTATCCTTGCAACATCTTCAAGTCTATCAAAAAAAGATTTATTTTCAAGTGCTTAAATAAAAAAAAATTGTTGAAATAAAATTAATTTTTTCTGAAAATGCTATGTTAATCTTGTTTTAGCGAGGTAAAATATGGAAAATTTAACGGAAAGAGAAATAGCGGTTTTAAAATTAATTATGCTTGGATACCCGAATAGTCAAATAAGTAAAAAGATTTTTATTAGTACACATACTGTAAAAGCGCATATTGCATCAATTATGCGTAAATTAAATGCAAAAAACAGGACTAATGCGGTTTACATTGCTCTTAAAAATAATTTAGTAGATTAATAAAATTGTTACAATTTGATAGTATCGCTTTAAAGTTATATAATATCATTGAGCGAGATTTGATATATGAAAAAATTATTTATTACACTAACATTTTTATTATTATTTATATGTACATTTGTCCAAAAGGCTTGCAGTGAGGCCCTCTACAAATTTACTTCTGCCAATTTTGATACTTCAAATTCAGTAATTGTTTTGTCAGCGCAAGACACTCCTGGTAGTGCGGTTTTATCAAATATAAAGTTGGTTAAATTAGAAAATCCGGCAAGGGCTTATTTTGATATAGATTCTTCAATAATAACTTTCCCAAAACAAGATTGGGTGTTTAATTCAGGTAATATAAAAGAAGTTAAGATTTCTCAATTCTCGACAAATCCAAATAAAGTTCGTGTCCTAATGTATTATGATAAAGGTTTCAATCCTAGCAATATTAAGTTTACAAGGATTAAAAATAACATAATAATTCGTCTTAAAAATGATGCGATAACAAATGCAAATTATTTTCAAAACACGTACAGAGATGAACATTCATCTTCCAGCGATTTTTATGAATATTTAACAATAACCACTCCGATTTCGCAATCTCAGGATTCAATTGTTGGACAAATTCAGGATGCTTTTAATACTCAAACAAACCAAATTATGGCTAAAAAAGAGTTAAAGTTGAATACAAAGTTTTATTTGAACAATATAACTACTAAACAATACGGAGTTTTATTGAATGGTTTTGGATCTGTGACTGTTGAAAGACCATTGATTTTATCAAATCCTACAAGGATTGTCTATGATTTACCAAATACTTTGGTTGATACAAGATTGAGAAATAGAGAATATCGTATAAGCGAAAATGAAACGGTAAAAATTGGTCAATTTTCTGTAAATAAAGCGAGAATTGTGATAACAACTGATGCGGTGAGTGATTATATTCCGATTTATTCAAATGATGCTCAATCTTTAATTTTGGCTAATTACAAAAAAACAAACAATTCGACTTTGTATAACAATTCAACAAATTTGATTTCTTATAACAAAGAAAAAATTGGTAGTTTAACTGAATCAATGATTTTAAAGTTTGATTCTACTGTTGTTCACGGTATTGACAGGTATAATGATAAAGTTATTTTGTATTTGTATAACGCATCTAAATATAATGAAGATAATTTTGAAGCTGCTTATAAAGGAACATTTTTTGCAAATGCAAAGATTGAATTGATGCCGAAAATCGGTATGAAATTAATTATTCCGGTTGAACAAGATGCAGTTGTTGATACATATTTAGGGGCTGATGGCAGAAGTTTGAAAGTTAAAATAAAAGAGGCTAAAAAGCAGCAAATTACAACTACTGTTGTTAAAAAGCCTACTCAAACTACTCCGATTATCTTAAATCCTCCAAAAACTACGAATAATACAAATTCAGGTAAACATAAAGTTGTAATTGATGCAGGTCATGGCGGAACTGATGTTGGTGCAACAGGTGGCGGAATTTATGAAAAGGATATTACTTTGGATGTGTCAAAACGTGTTGAGGCGATTTTGAAACAACGAGGTTATCAAGTAAAAATGACAAGACCTGATGACAAGTTTGTATCTTTGCAAGACAGAGTTACGATAAATGAAGGTTATTCTCCTGATATTTTTGTGAGTATTCATGTAAATTCAAGTGTAAGACCTGAAATTACCGGTGTTGAAACTCATTATTATCATCAATACAGTATGTCATTGGCGCAAACTGTTCACTCTGCATTTGCAAGTGCAGTTCAATCTCCTAACAGGGGTTTGTTTAAATCTAAATTTTATGTTATAAATCATACTACATGCCCTGCAATTTTGGTGGAAATCGGATTTATTTCAAATGCAAATGAAAGGGCGCAGCTTGTTAGCGAAAAACGTAAACAAGCGACTGCAAAATCTATTGCAGACGGAATAGACAATTATTTTAAACAGAAGTAGAAAGAGAAATGACAGATAATAGACCAATAGCTTTTTTTGATTCAGGTGTCGGCGGTTTAACCGTGTTTGCAAAAGTTAAAAAACTTTTGCCTAACGAAAATTATTTGTATTTTGGTGATACGAAAAACATGCCTTATGGAGAAAAATCAGAGAAACAATTAATTGAATTTGCAGATAGAATTTTTAAATTTTTTGAAAAACAAAATGCAAAAGCAGTTGTGATGGCTTGTAATACTACTTCTGCAATTACTTATGAAAAATTGAAAGATAATTATAATTTTAAAATTTATCCGATTATTCAAACTGTTTGTTCAACGTTGGCGGGTTTAGGCGGAGTTAAGAGTTTAGGTGTAATTGCCACTCCTGCGACTATCAATTCGCATGCGTATTCGAAAGGAATTGCCAAATATAATAAAGATATGAAGGTTTATGAGTTGGCTGCACCAAATTGGGTTAGGATTGTAGAAGAGCATAGAATACATCAACCCCAAAGTATTGAACAGATAAAAGAAATTTTAGAGGTTATGAAAGAGAATAATCCTGATAAGATTGTTCTGGCATGTACGCACTATCCTTATTTGTTAGACGTTTTGAAAAAATTCTTACCGGAAGATAAATATATTGATCCGGCTATATTTTTTGCACAAAGCATAAAAAATGATTTAGAAAAGAATAATTTATTAGGAAAAGAACCTACGTATGAAAGATTTTACGTAAGTTCTGATCCTGAAAATTTTAAAATTGCATCTGAATTGTTTTATAAACTTGACATTTTACCTGAATTGGTTTAAAACCAAAGCAATAATCCTGAAGAGCCTTTACCAAAAACAGCTTCATAGACTTGGACTTCTTGTTTAACAACTTCTTCTGAGGCATTTTGTTTTGGAATATATTCGTATAATGCTTTTGGAATATCGTATCCTATAGCTTTTGCGGCTTCAATATGTTCTTTTATGAATTTTAAGTCCATAATGACGGAATCTTTATCGTATGTTTTAGGTTTTTCTGGTTCTTTAAGCCAAGGAGTTGGATTTTTTAATGCGTTTTTTAAACTCCATTCCGGTTCTTGTGTTACAGGTGGATTTTTTGATGAATAGTATTCTAATACAAGTGATGGTAGGGTAGTGTTTTGAGTTTTTGCTACCTGACATAATGTGTTTTTAGTGTTATGATCGTTTAATCTCTTAGAATAACCCAATCTTGATTTTGTTACAAAAGCTCTGTAGTCAGGACTTTGAATAGCTGTTTCTACACGAGCAGGAACATCTCTTTTCATTTCGTAATTAACATTTTTTGCTTTTGTAATTCTTGTCTGTCTTATTGCATTATATGGCGTTCTTACTTTTCTAGTAGGTGTTTTTTTAGATGTTTTTTTATTAGTTTTTGTGTTGGTTTTGTTAGTTTTTGTCGAAGCTGCTGCCACTTTTTGTTGTTGATTGTTATGTAGCGGTTTAGCTTGAGTTGTCGGTTTTGAATGGTTTACTTTTTTGGCTTCTGTTGTGTTTTTGTGAACATGTTGTGATGTTATAGTTGGTTTATTGTTAACTTCTTGTTGCTCTTTTGAGTTAGGGACAACTTTGGTTTTTGCTGCCGGATGGTGAGTTGGAGCAGAAGAAGATTGTGCTAAAGTCGAGGATTCTACAACTCCTTTTTGTTGATTTTCTTCTTGCTTTGGTAACTCATAACTTATCGCATATTTATTGTCTTGCGGAATTTTATTTGGTTTTGGAATTATTGCTTTGTCATTTATGTAGAAGTATTCAATGCCTTTTGGGTTGGTGTGATAAAGTTTGTTGCCATCTTTATCTGTGTTTGCTTTCAATAAGTCTTCTTTGGTAATGCCAAATTCGTCTGCAATTTTGTCCATGCCCCAACCTTCCGGAACGTCAAGAACTACGAAATGGTTGCCGTCTTTATCTTTGCCAACTTGTTCAAGTTTTCCATTTATTGTTTGGTAATACTGTTTTGTGCCGTCTGAGAAAGTCGCTTCTTCTGCGACTTTATTGCCTGTATCTGGAGCAATGTCAATATCTTCTTTAATTAAGCCTTCGCCAATTTTTGCTCCTGAATATTCAATGATTTGTGCATCAATTTTATAATCATCATTAAATTTATTTACGATTGATTTTACGGAATTTGGATCTGATTTAAAAGATGATACAATCCTTTCTGGAACTGCTTCTCCTTTGATTTGTTTATAAATTACGGTTTCAACGTCATTTCCCTTAGACGTTGTTTTTGAATTTAATTTATCCTCAAACCAGTCATATTTTACGACGGTTGTATCATTACCTTGCTTAATTGTTTGTTGCTCAGGTTGTTCAATATTTCCATCTTTGTATATTGTTTCTGTTACGTCTTTGCCATTTGCGGAGGTTTCTAAAGTCTTATCAACTTTGTTTTTATCGCCTTTTAAATAGAAAGTTTCTAACTTACCACCATTTTCAAAATTCTTGGTATTGCTTAGTAAAACTCCGTCTTTGTTGTAAAATTCTGTTTCATTTTCATTTATAACAACCGGATAATTTCCGCTTACGTTAGGTGCAAGTTCGGAATTTTTTATTTCTTTTAATTGGTTTAATGCAGAGCGAATTTCTTTCCTGCTACCTTCAAGTCCCATTTCTCGAGCTTCTTTTATTGATAATTTTTCGTTATCATTAGTGTCTGCACTTTTGGTAATTTTATCAACATCAGATGAATAAATAATGGCATCTTCTTTGTAGCCGTTAGTTTTAAAATAGTTAAACAACAACTCATTTTGTTCTTTTAAGGTAGATAATTTTATACCCGTTGTGCTGAATTGTTGCGGTTGTTTTTGAATACCTGTTACTTTAATTGGATTTTCGCCCATAGATTTTCACCTTTCATAACATACTAACCTTGTTATTTATCGGTTAATTATGAAAAAATCTTTAATAATTTTGGGGGTATTTTAACAATTATTAACAATAAAATCTAAACAAGCATCGTAACTTGGCATAACAATTATTGATGGATTGATTTTGTTAGGTGTAACATCAAGGGTTGTTGAGTTTTCTTTTACTGCCAAAACAGGAATATTTCTTTTTAAAGCCTCAAAAACGGGAGTTGATCCCAGAGAATTATAAGGCATTACAAGATAGTCCAAGTTATCAATTGAAATTCCGCCGAAACTGCTTAACATTGGCGCATTGCTCAATCCCAATAATATACATGGTAAAAATGTTGGTGTAATATATTCTGATGCCGCTTTACCATCAACAAGTTCCGGATAAATCTGGTAATCTATAAATGCCGGAGAGTGTGCGCAAGGAATTTGCAATTCTTTTGAAATATAGTGTGATAAAATTGCTTCAACTCCGCCTACGGGATCTGTTCCAATGCCGTTTGCATAATCAGGGTTGTCATCTTCCGGTTCGGCAAACAAGCATACGATTGCGATTGCGTTGCATCCTTTAGCTAAAAGCTTTTTAGCTGCCTCTAACATTGTTTTAGGATTGTTTACAAAACCTGTTGAAATCCCGTTATTTTCCATTTTAAATTCAACGCCAACTTCTTGTTCTGTGATTTCGTATCCTAAAATATCAACTCCATAAACGCATTTTACAGCTCTAAATGTGTTGATATGAATGTTTAATACATCTTGAGGAATTGCTTTGTCAAAAATAATTCCGATTTTGTTGTTTTTAGATTGGATTAAATTTATATTTCCTTTAAAAAATTCATCAATAGAATAGCCTTCAACATAGAACATGTTATCGGTAATACCAGAAAATCCTCCGGCATTAACGACATTTGGGTTAACAATAAGGTTTGAAATTTGGGCAAATTTTCTGGCATAACAACTTGCATCTCCGGCAAAACCGCCGATTGATGCTCCAATTCCTGTCGGAACGATAAATGCTCCTAATTTTTCTCCGTTATTTAGCATAACATTATAATACACCAAAAAAGCAGCCGATTGACTGCTTTTTAAAAATTTTATTTAATTGTCTTACTCTATTGTGAAACACCTCCGTATGAAAAGTCGTTTTTGATATTTGTTTGTAACAATTTAGTCCAGCTTGATTCAAATGTACTGATTTCGTTCAATTGAGTTTCAAGATTATTTTTTTCTATCTCTAATTCTTGTTCCCAAGAGTTAAGGTTTGCCAGTTCTAGTTCGTGTTCGTTGTTGCATTGTTCTGTCAACAATTCGTAAGTTTCAGGATCATCTTCATAATAGTTGTAATAAATCTCATTCATTTTGTCGTTATATTTAGATTGTTTTTCAGCGGTTTGTTTTGAAGCACTCAAAGTGTTCATCATATTAGTGGACAACTTATCATTAATCAAAGCTTTTTGTTTTGTGTAAAGTAACAATGTTTCATGAATATTTGAAATTGCCATCTCTCTAGTCCTCTTTTTTTTTGCTCTCTGTACTTATATAAACAATTTTGAAAAAGCCCAATTTCAACAAGAGGATTATTTGTTACAAAAGTTAATAAAAGAAGGTAAGTTGATATGGTGATAAGGGCTAATAATTCTATAAAAAAGAAAAATGACGGGGTTGCGATTCAAACCCGTCATGCTTATGAATTATATATGTATTGTTGTCGTTTTTTCGTCAAAGCTCTCTCTTATATTATTTATATTCCACAAAACTAATTCTTTTTAACTATATGTAACAAAATATTACTAATTCTTTAGAATTAGTTTTTGCAAAAAATTAATCCTTAGGATTAACTCTTAATATTGTTAGTTGTTAGAACGCTTTTCTTCTTCTTTTACAAAGTTTGCAAGTTCTTCCAAGTGTCTATCTTCAATTGAATCAATTAATTCTTTTACAGATTTGATTTTGTTTAGAGCAAAGCCTGTTTCTGCAAGCAAAACACAGTCGTTACAAAGTCTGTAACCTTCGTATTCAATAGAGCCTGCAAGGCATTTGTTTTCTCCGCAACAATCGCAATCAAAAAATTCGTTTGCAATATCCGGATTATCTTCCAAGTCGTCAATTCTCATCTGTTCAACTACTTGCGACATTTCTTCAACTATTTCGTGTTCTGTTTTTTCTTGTGTCATATTCCTTTTTTCAACGCAGTGAGCTTTAAAACTTATTGTTCCTGCATCTTAGTTCCTTTATTTTATCATTTCCTTCATCTTGCTTACAGCTTCCGGTAATCCGGTAAAGACTGCACGAGAAATTATGCTATGTCCGATGTTTAATTCGTGTAAGCCTTTAATTTCGTGCATTCTGTGAACATTTTCGTAATTCAAACCGTGACCGGCGTTAACTTGTAAATCTAAACTTTGTGCAAGTTCAGCGGATTTTTTTAGTTTTTGAAATTCTTCTTCTTCCTCTTTATATCCAAAATTTTCAGCATAAGCTCCTGTGTGCATTTCAATAAATTGTGCGCCAGTTTTAGCTGAAGCTCTTACTTGCTCCTCATCAGGGTCAATAAATAGGCTGACAATAATTCCTGCATCAAGTAATGGTTTTATAAACTCGGTTACTTTGTCTAATTGTCCTGCAACATCTAGTCCACCTTCAGTTGTAACTTCTTGTCTTTTTTCCGGTACAAGACAAATTGAATAAGGTTTTACATCAAGTGCGATAGCTTGAATGTCATCTGCCATAGCCATTTCAAGATTTAGACGTGTTTTTAATGATTGAGAAAGTGCATAAACATCTTCATCTTTAATGTGTCGTCTATCTTCTCTTAGATGGGTTGTTATTGATGTTGCCCCGTTGTTTTCTGCAATTTCTGCGGCTTTTTCTACACTTGGTTCAACTCCGCCTCTAGCGTTTCTTAATGTCGCTACGTGGTCTATATTTACTCCTAATAACATTTTTACCTGCTTTCTTTAATTTCGTTGTTAATTTTTAATAATGCTGTATATGATGGCAAAATCGTTGTTTTACCGCTTTTTGTTGCTCTTTCAATGGCTTTTTTAATGTTAGGTTCTATAATAATTCTTTCTTGCGGAATTCCTGCGTATTTTAAGCGAGTTGCCATATCGTTAGCTCGAATTCCAGATGTAATAACGAGTTTTTGTGCATCTTTCAGTTGCTCAAAATCGCTATCCCAAAGCCATGAAATATCTCTGCCGTCTGCGTAGTTGTCATTTATTGCAACGACAATATTTGAGTTTAAATCTACTGTTTTCAAGACTTCACTTGCGCCTGTCGGATTTTTGATAAGTTGAATTACTGTTTGATTGCCGTTAATTACTCTTTTTTCGGTTCTTCCAAAAATAGCATGATAAGTGTCAATGGCTTTTTGGATTTCATCTTGATTTAATCCTTGTTCAAATGCAAAAGCAATAGCCGCAAGTGCATTATAAGCATTGTAAAGTCCGGCAAGGTTGACAGTAAATTTATATTCCACCCCTTTATTTTTTACTGTTAAAATTGAATATTCATTGAAAACTTTAACATTAGCCGGATAATTACATTGGTGGCGTTTGTAACCGCATTTTGAGCAGTAATAGTGACCTTCTTGAGCCATAAATTGTTTAGAATACTCTAAAGGTTCTCCGCAAGGGCAGTTGAAAGCCTCTGCCGGCGCATTGGATTTGTGTTCATAATTGCAATCATATTCAACGTTTTCAAACCCATAATAAACCGCATATTTTGTCCTATCAAATGTTGCAACCAATGGATCATCGGCATTTAAAATAAGTTTTAAATTTGGATTTTTGTCAATTGCGTTTTTAATAAAACCTGCAGTGGTATTTAGTTCGCCATATCTGTCTAATTGGTCACGAAATAAATTTGTTACTACTAAATAATCTGATGGCATGTAATCATATAATTTTGTCAAATAAGCCTCATCAGATTCGATTACGGCATAATCAAAGCGTGTAAAAGGTTTTACAGACAGTGCAAATACATTTGCGACCCCTGTAAGCATGTTTGCACCTTTCAGGTTGTGAATTACGTTTTGGTTTGCAACTTCCAAAATATGTGCAATAATCCCTGATGTTGTGGATTTCCCATTTGTTCCGGTAATTGTGATAACATCTTTTTTTATATATTTTCTGCAATGAGCAAGAAAATCAGGGCAAATTTTAAGCGTCATCATTCCGACAAAAGAAGTTCCTGATGAGCGATTAAGCAGTCTGATTGCCCAATATGCCAATCTTGCAATTATTAATGATAAATAAAATTCAAATATCCTAATCATAAATAGTCCTTTAGACGTATTCTATTTCTCCCTATCCTATATTAATATAATACAAAGAATAAGAAAAATGTATATATTTATCGCAATAATTTTCATAGCAGAGTTAATAATTGCCCATTTTATAATCAGTAATTTGATAAAATGGGATGAAAAAGTGCATTATTACAATGCTTGTGTAAAAACATTTAACCCATTACTGCAAACATGCTTGCAGTATGGAAGATGTTTGGTTTCTTCTTTCAAAAACTCTTTTGAAGGTGTAATTTTATATGTAAAGAAAAAACGTGAACAGTTTATTTCAAAAATTATTTTTGCCGTTGCGATATATTCTCTCTTAATAATATTTAAAATCAAAACGAACAAAGCAAAAAAAATATATAAACTAGCAGGCGCAATCAAAGACCTAGTGCTTGAATTAGCCGTTTAGCTTGTAATTTATTAAAAAATATGTTAGAATTATAAATGAAAGATGAGGTTATGTTATGAGTAAAAACAAATCATTTATGTTCGCAATGGGACTAATTGCCGGTGTTGTCGGCGGATTGGTTGCAGGTGTGCTTTATGCTCCAAAATCAGGAGAAGAATCTAGGCGTGAGTTGAAAGATGCTGCGTGTGAGTTTTACGAAAAAAATTCTCCTGCGATTAAAGATGCAAAAAAACAAGCTCTTGAGAATATTGATTTGATGAAATATAAGTTAGAAAGACAATTTAGAAAATTTAACAATATGGTAAAATCAAAGAAACTTCTTAAAGCAAAAGAGCTTGAAGAAATGGATGACGAATACAATTGCGAAAACTAAAAGGAAATTATTAAATGGAAATGTCACAAATAGCGTTAAATCAGGGCTTGACTTTTTTAGTTTGGGCAACAGGTGTTATTTTAATTATTGTTGCCGGATTTGTGGTTAAGTTGTTGATTGACCTTTCGGCTCTCACGAAGAATTTGAAGGAAACTTCAACAATCGTGAATACAGAATTGAAACCAACATTAAAGGAATTAAATCAGACATTGAACTCAATAAATGAGATTGTAAAAAGTACCGATAAAAATGTTGGCGATTTCAAAACAGCAGTTGGTAGCTTGTTAGACAAAACAAAATTAGTGTCAGGAACACTTCTTGGTGGTTTGTTTAAAGGTTTTACTACTGCTTACAAGATGTTTAGAAAATAGCCGATTTCGGTGATTTTTTATCGTCAAACAATTGTTACAATAGAAACGAAAAAAGGAGTAATATATTATGTCAGCAACAAAATTTTTAGCAGGTTTTATAGTAGGTGGTGCAATTGGCGCAATTGCAGGTGTTTTGCTTGCTCCGAAATCAGGTGAAGAAACTCGTGCATTAATAGCAGATGGCGCAAAAGACGCAGTAAGACGTGCAGATGAAACAGTTAAAGAAATTCAATCAAAAGCAGATGATGTAGTTTCTGATATGCAAAAAAAAGGTGATGAAATTAAAGAAAAAATCCAAAACCTTATTAATCAACAAAAAGAAGCTAAACAAGAGGCTTAATAAAAATTTCAAAATTGGATTACAAAAGGCTTTCTCAAATTAGAGAAAGCTTTTTTAGTGTACTACATATGTAACATCAAGTTCAGGGTGACAGTTACATGTCATCACGGATTTATTCCGCAAACTATAACAATTGATGTTGGGCTAAAACCCCCAACCTACTTACTTTTTATGAAACCATTTTCCTTTACGGGATAGCACCCATCCTTACCTTCCCTCGTAAGGGAAGGAGTAATTTTCCTCCCTTGTGAGGGAGGATGCAAGGTGGGTGCTGATTTTCAACTATTTTTAACGAAGAATAAAGTTTTAATTTATCTCAATTGTTAAGAAATGTAAAAATAGGTTTAAAATAGGCTCAAATCCAGATATAATGCCTCTATGCTATGCTATGCTATGCGGAGCGGGGTACTGTGTCAATTTTTTCAGCCCTTGCGTTTTTATAAAAGAGTAAGGGAATCGATTTCGGGGATATTGGAAAAAGTTTAATTTGAAAGGAAAAATTGATGGGTATTTCAAGAATTATAGGAAAAGTATTGGGAGAAGAAGCTGTAGTTGTTGCTCGTCGCTCTTCTTCAGTAGCAAAAGAAGGAGAAAAAGCAATTTTAAAATTCTCTCCTGAAT
>ERZ1034882.864-NODE-864-length-12612-cov-8.058931_pt1 | contig 12612 bp, 12 predicted proteins | sample MGYA00520606_ERZ1034882 | MGnify/ENA primary metagenome ERZ1034882 (study PRJEB33766, sample SAMN09781726) | gut metagenome | biome: gut microbiome | host: Homo sapiens | place: Madagascar | study: EMG produced TPA metagenomics assembly of the PRJNA485056 data set...
GTGAACAGGTAGAAGAAGTATATGCATATTGTAACCTGCATGGATTATGGAAATGTTAAAAACATTTATATATATAAGATTACAGAACAACACAAATATAATAGCAATATAGGCTGTGTATTAATATATTTACAAGGAGGAACAACGAATGAAATATGTATGTGATGTTTGCGGATGGGAATACGATGAGGAGAAGGGATATCCAGAAGGTGGTATTGCACCTGGTACAAAGTGGGAGGATATTCCGGAAGATTTTGAATGTCCGTTATGCTCCGTAGGCAAAGACCAGTTTTCAAAGGCTGAATAAAAATGAAAGAAGGACTAATGGATGTATGAAATGAAACCAGAATATTATATCGGAATAGATATGATAGATGAAGAACATAAGCAGTTATTTAAGTATGCAGATGAAGCATATGAACTGCTTCATGACGAGTATACACCGGATAAATATGATAGAATTGACATAATATTGGAAAATCTTCGTGATTATACAGTAAAACACTTTAATGACGAAGAGCAGTATATGGAATCTATTAATTATAAGAAGTTATTTACACAGAAAGTTCAGCATCAGGAATTTATACACAAACTTGATGAATTTATGGAACACCATAATGATGAGATAGAAGATCAGGATGAACAGATTATGGAAATTTTAAAATATCTCACAGAGTGGTTAGTGAATCACATTTTGTATGTTGATTGTCAAATTCCAAAAGGCTGATATAGTAAGAAAGGCTGTTATTCTTTAGAGAGTAGCAGTTTTTTACTATTTTGAATATAAAATCTGACACCTACACTTGACCTTATGCTGCTTCATCAGCCATTTCAAGAATTAAGCCAATGGTTAACCAGATGGAGGTACATCCATATAACCAGCAGATAATGCAGTAACAGCCTCAACAAGTGGAGAGATTGATAAATGGCTGGAGCAGATAAAATAAATGTATATTAAACAGGCATATGAAATTCTTGGAGTGGCAGACAATGCCGACCGGAATGAGATAAAAAGAAAATACAGAGAGCTTATGCACAAAGTTCATCCTGATGCGTGTGCGCATAATACAGACACACAACAGGATGATATACATAATAGCGATTCATACGATTACAGTGCATATGAGATTAACGAGGCATATTCGGTAATATGTGAGTATATTGATAGCAGTTCTAAAAAAACATTTAATACTGGATACTCATTTTATGACAGTCATGAATATGGCAATAACATGGATTCCCATTTTCAGTATAGTGATTGGAGTGCAAGCAGTGACAAGCGCGAGTATGGCTGGGATGCGCCTGAAAATGATAATGCATACTGCAACAGAAGTATCTACCATTATGTAGAGGACTATGATGGACGGAATATCGGAAGCTTCAAGATAGCACATGGCAGATATATATGGACAGTTGAGGAAGATTTCAAGTTGTTCATACGAAGCATATTTGAATGTAGTGAGAAGCTGTTAGGTGATATAGAAAGACAGCTTGATAAGAGCTGTGATGCAGATAAGAAGCTGGTTATACAGGCTGAGCTGGCGTATCTTATCGCACAGCAGTTTATTGCCGCGACAGATACATTGGGAAAGATACTCACATCATTAGAATCAGATGATTCGGAGATTTTCTATGTGGAATCAATGCTTGAGGTTATGCAGGGTGCACCATTTATTAAAGCAGGGATGACTCTGTATCCATCAGGAATAAGGAGACACAGACTGTATCTTATGACTAAATCAGGTCAGGAGGCAGGCTATGTCTCTTTTCGTGATGACAGGCTGTATTACATACTGATTCCGATTCTTGAACAGAAACGTGCACTTGTCAAGATTGAAGTATCCAGAAAACAGGACAGACTTAATACACGCCAGCCTAATAAATATAAAAATCTTGATTTATGGATTAAGATGAAAGATAATGATGACAATAAATTTCCAGAGAATATCAATATGCAGATTGAGGAATTACTTAAAAAATACAGAAGTATCATAGATTAATGAAATGATAAGAAATTGGAGTGTTTGGAGTATTTGAAGCAGTTAAAGTGATTGGAGTAATTGAAATAGTTGAAGTTTGCCCCAATATATGACATAATATTTCCGGTTGTTTAAATATATACATTAATATATACTCGTTAAATATATATTAAAAAAGCATACACATAAAGGAAGATATTATGGCAGAGATTATGGATAGAAATATGAAGTTTGATAACAGATATCTTAAAAGTCTTATATTTCCACTGATGCTTGAACAGTTACTTGCTGTGAGCGTTGGATTCGTTGATACGCTTATGGTCTCCACAGTTGGAGAGGCGGCACTTTCAGGCGTTGCGCTTGTTGATAATATTAACCGCCTTGTTATTATGGTGTTTTCAGCATTTGCCACAGGTGGAATTGTTATCGTGAGCCAGTATTATGGACGAGGCGAAAAAGAACATTCAAGGCTTAGCTGCGGACAGCTTATAACGCTTATGGAGGTATTTTCGCTGATAATACTTGCCGTGTTCGTGCTGTTTGCAAGACCTATGCTTAGTGCTGTATTTGGCAAAGTCGCAGATGATGTAATGGATGCGGCTGTCATATATCTTGTACTTACAAGTATCTCATATCCATTTCTTGCTGTGTATAATTCAGGAGCGGCGATATTCAGAAGCTTTGGCAACAGCAAAATAAGCATGAAAATAAGCTTTGTTATGAATCTTATCAATGTCTTATTTAATGCAATATTTGTATTTATCTTTAATATGGGCGTTGCTGGTGTAGGACTTGCAACACTTATAAGCCGTGTGTTTGCGGCAGTGGTTATGTGGTGCTTTATGAATTCAGACAGGAATATGCTGCGGATTCAGAGTGTGCGTGAGTATACGCCTAAGATGGAATATATATCAAGGATATTAAAGATTGGTGTTCCGAGTGGAATTGAAAATGGAATGTTTCAGATAGGAAAGCTTCTTGTGGTAAGCATGGTAGCAACGCTGGGTACAAGTGCGATTGCGGCTAATTCAATTGCTTACCAGATAATAGATTTTCCTAATATTCCCGGAGTTTCCATAGGACTCGCACTTGTCACAATCTCAGGTCAGTGTATGGGAGCTGGTGATGTAAGTGCTGCAAGATATTACACCAAGAAATTAATTAAGACAGCCTATATATGTGACTGGATATGTAAGGGACTGTTATTTATATCTGCATCATTTATTGTAGGATGGTTTTCATTGTCAGATGTGGCAGCGGCAGAGGCAGTAAAAGTGCTTCGTGCATTTTTTATTGCAGCGATTGTTATATGGCCGCTCAGTTTCACACTTCCTAATTCATTAAGGGCAGCAGGAGATGTGAGATATACAATGTGTGTAAGCATCGCATCTATGTGGATATGCAGGATTGCAGCCAGCTACCTGTTCGTATTTACATTTAATATGGGACTTATGGGAGTATGGCTTGGAATGTTTGTGGACTGGTATGTAAGAGGCGTATGTTATATTCTTAGATTTATTGGACACAGATGGGAAAAGATTAAGGTCATTTAATAATGATATTTCAAGGACATCTGATAATTGTATTTCAGAAAGTTTTATAATAGAGGATTGAATTGTCATGAATTATACATACATTTTAAAATGTAGTGATGGAAGCTTCTATACAGGCTGGACTAATGACCTGCACAAAAGACTTGTGGCACATAATAGCGGTAAAGGTGCCAAATATACCAAATCACGGACACCGATAGAGCTTGTGTATTATGAGATATCTGATACTAAGGAAGAGGCAATGAGCAGGGAATGGCATATCAAGCAATTGTCCAGAATAAAAAAACAGAAACTTATAGACAGCATTGATAAAGCAGAATTAGATAAGTTTAATCATAAACATACACATAGCCTGACAGAAGATAGTGAGGTTAATTCAATGAGTGAGACTACAATTCATCCACATGCACATTATCATTCGCCAGAAGAAAAGAAAAAGCAGCTTAACAGAATATCCAAGGCAATCGGACATCTGCAGCATGTCAAGACTATGATGGAGAATGATGAGGATTGTGCAGATGTGCTTATCCAGTTGTCAGCAGTCAATTCAGCACTTCATAATCTTGGTAAAGAGATTATCAATGAGCATATGACACATTGTATTGTCCATGCGATAGAGAATGGCGATATGAAGGCTGTAGAAGAATTCCAGAAGTCAGTTAAAAAATTTTTATAAAGCATAAGTCCTGAGGAAGGGGATATTTTATATCCCCCCACCCAGCTTGTGTAATAATAAATTTCTATTATAATGTATTCAATGATTTATCAAAGGATATATATTGATATGACAGAGTACATTAATCGTAAAAAATATGCTAAAAATATAGCAGTTATCTTAATTGCCGCAGCAGTGCTTGCTATGGCGCTAGAGTGTCTGTTTGTCGGCTCTTCTAATATGTCACTTTCAGACTGTATATCAGCCCTTTTTAGAAAAAGTTCACCAGCTTATATAAGAATAATATGGAATATAAGAATTCCACGCGTGCTTGCGGCACTTATTGCAGGAGCGGGATTATCTGTGTCAGGACTTATCATGCAGACAAGCCTTAATAATCCTATGGCATCTCCATCTACGTTAGGTGTGTCTAATGCGGCAGTATTTGGTGCAAATCTGTCGATTATAGCATTTGCAGGTGGATTTTTAACAACAGGCAATAACCTCAAAAACTATACGTCAGGAATCAATCCCTATGCAGCATCGCTTATGGCATTTATATTCTCGGTTATATCAGTGCTCGTGATACTTGGACTGTGCAGAATACGTGCATTTGACCCGGGAGTTGTAGTGCTTGCAGGAATAGCGATAGGTTCAGTGTGGACTGCTGCAACGACAGTGCTTCAGTTCTATGCGACAGATGTTGGATTGTCAGCGGCTGTCATATGGAATTTCGGAGATCTGGGGCGTGCAACATATAAGACAGATTTAATTATGTTCGTGGTTGTTGCTGTAGGAATGATTGTATTCATGGTGCTTTCATGGCAGTACAATGCACTGTTAAGCGGTGATGTGACTGCAAAGAGTGTCGGAGTCAATGTGGAAATGTTAAGATTCATATCACTTCTTCTTGGCTCTGTGATAGTCGCCGTGTGCGTATCATTTCTTGGAATAATAGGCTTTGTGGGAATTATATGTCCTCATATAACGAAGAAAATATTCGGGCATGACCACCACTATTCAATTCCAGTATCAGCACTTATGGGAAGCTTTCTTTTGTTATTTGCAGATACATTGTCAAGAAGCATAGGCAATGGCTCGGCACTTCCAGTTGGAGCCATAACGTCACTTCTTGGTGCACCTTTCTTTGTAGCGATAATATTCTCAAGGAGGGGCAGTGATGTTTAAGATAGAAAATCTTAGTTACAGATACAGAAAATCATCGCCATATGTTCTTGATGGAGTATCAATGGAGCTTAAAAGCGGTGAGATTGGAATACTTCTTGGAAAGAATGGTTCAGGCAAGACGACACTGTTTAACAGCATATTGGGAATTAACAAGCCGTCAGGCGGCACGATAGTGTATGAGGGCGAGGATATGCTTAAAATGTCAAGGACAGAGCGGGCAAGAAGGATTGCATACGTTCCCCAGAATATCCAGTTTGGAATGTTGTCGGTGTATGATTCCATAATGCTTGGACGTCTGTCATATTTTGGTGTGAGGGCAGGAGACAGCGACAGAAAGGTTGTTGAAGGCATAATAAAAGAGATGAAGCTTGAAAATCTTGCCGCACGCAATGTATCTGAGCTTTCTGGCGGTGAGAGACAAAAGATTGCGATAGCAAGAGCAATGGCGCAGGAGCCGGGCATGATTGTATTTGATGAACCGACAGGCAATCTCGACCTTGCCAATGAGGAGCTTATTATACAGGAAGCGAAAAAACTTGCAAGAGAAAAGAATATAGCAATTCTTTCATCACTTCATGATTTGAATCAGGCATTATATTTTGGAGACAGATTTTTCTTCTTGAAAGATGGAAAAATCAAATATGCCGGCGGAGAAGAGATAATTACATCAGACGTTATCAATGACGTATTTGATGTTAATATGAAAATTATCACATTAGACAATAAGAAAATAATTATACAAGGAGATTAAAGAAAAATGATATTAAAGAAATTAATAGCCAGCTTAATGGTGGCAGTATCAGTTATGTCACTGGCTGCATGTGGAACGGTTAATACAGATACACCGGGTAATGCAGCAGCTTCTAATGTGAAACAGGAGATTACTGTGACAGATATGATTGGACGAGAGGTAAAGGTTACACCTGAGAGCTACAGCCGCGTTGTCTGTATCGGAGCAGGAGCATTGAGAATGTATACTTATGTAGGTAATGTTGCACTTCTTAGCGGTGTTGAGGATATAGATAACACATCTTTACAGGACAGACCTAAGATGTTTGATTCAGTATCAAGACCATATGTTACAGCCTATGGCGATACATTCAGCAAGCTTCCTTCATGTGGTGTGGGCGGCCCTAATGCACAGACTGCTGAGGCAGAGAAGATTCTTTCATGTAACCCGGATATTGTTATATCAGAGTATGAGGATGTTGAAAAAGAAGATGCACTTCAGGAGCAGCTAGGCGTGCCTGTTATAACATTAAAATCAGGTGTTAATGGTGTATTTGATGATTCATTCAAGGGAAGCATGGAGCTTTTAGGAAAGATATTCGGAAGTGAGTCAAAGGCAGAGAAGCTTGTAACTTACATAGATGAGCAGAAGAAAGAGATATCATCAAGAACATCTGATGTTAAAGATGCAGACAAGCCATCAGTATATATCTGTGGCCTTGGAAACTGGGGAACAACTAACCATCTTATGACAGCACAGAATTATATTTCATTCAATATTGCCAATGTAAAGAATGCAGTGAGCGGTCTTGCAAAGGGTGGTATCCAGGCAATTGAGGAAGAGAAGTTCGTTTCATTAGGTGATTCAATAGATATAATGATTATGGATGCTGCGGCAGTTAAGAACATCAAGCCATTATACCAGAGTAATCCTTCTATGTTTGATACATGCAAGGCATGGCAGAACGGAGAGGTATATCTCCAGATGGCATACAATGCATATTACACTAATTATGAGTTAGCACTTGTTAATACATGGTACATAGCTAAGACAGTATATCCAGAGCTTTTCAGTGATGTAGATATAAAAGAGAAAACTGATGAGGTTACACAGATGTTCTTAGGTCAGAAGATGGCAGATAAAATCTATTCTGCACCTGCAAGCTTTGGTGGATACCATAAGATTGACACAGTATCATTTTTTAATTAAATAAAAGAAGAGGCAGAATATAAATATGATTAACAAGAATGATGTTATAAAGTTTTTTGATATGTATGCGGCTGACTGGGATGCCAAGATGGTGCGTGATGATAAGATTATAGGGACAATTCTTGACAATGCTGGTGTAAGGGCAGGAAGCAGGGTGCTTGACGTGGCTTGCGGTACAGGCGTGCTTATACCGGATTATCTGGCAAGAGGCGTTGAGTCAGTTACAGCGATAGATATATCGCCTGAGATGGTAAAGATTGCGCAGGGAAAATTTAACCAGCCTAATGTCAGAATTATGTGTGGAGACGTAATGGTGGCAGATATCGGCGGTGATTATGATGCAATTGTTATATACAATGCATTTCCACATTTTGCAGAGCCGGAGAAGCTTGTGGAGATTTTGTCAGACAAGTTAAAGAAAGGTGGAAGATTCACAGTGGCGCATGGAATGAGCCGTGAGAGAATTGATGACCACCATAAAGGAGCTGCAAGCAAGGTTTCTAACGGACTTATGGAAGCTGAGAAGCTGGCGGAGATATTTAACAGATATATCAATACAATTCAAATTATATCTGATGACAAGATGTATCAGGTTGTCGGAGAGCGTTAATAGCAGAATTTAATTAATTAACATAAAAATACTGTTCGTATCAGCCGGTTTATGGCTGACGCGAACAGTATTTTGCTATTGTGGATATTACTTTGTCCATCTGCAAAGGCTTTGCAAGATGTGCATTCATGCCAGCGGCAATGCATCTGTCTACATCTTCATTGAATGCATTGGCTGTCATGGCTATGATTGGCATAGTTTTTGCATCCGGTCTGTCGAGAGAACGGATTGACTTTGTGGCATGGATACCATCTATAACAGGCATCATGACATCCATAAGAATTGCATCATATGTTCCTGGTGGATTATTAATAAATGCATCGATTGCCTGTCTGCCGTCTTTAACGATTGTGATATTGGCTCCCAGGTCGCTTAAAAGCATATCTGCAATTTCGGCGTTAAGGTCATTATCTTCTGCAAGAAGCAGGTTAAGCCCTGATATATCAGGTTTATCTCCGGCTGCAGATGTATCAGCCTTAGGTTCAGGCTTGGCGGCTATCTCAAATGGAATTGTTATTGTGAATGTCGAGCCTTCATCCTCGACACTTGTTATCTCGATAGTTCCGTTCATCTTATCTATAAGCGATTTAACAATCGCCATTCCAAGACCGGTTCCGTTATAAATGCTTCGTGCATCTGTGTGTTCCTGTGCAAATGGTTCAAATATATGCTCAAGGAACTTCTGGCTCATTCCAATACCTGTATCGGATATAACCCATTTGTAAGTAGCAATATTATCGGTGATTCCGAGGTTATAGACCTTGGAAGTTACCTTGCCGCCAACATGGTTATACTTGATGCTGTTGCCATATATATTAAGGAAAATCTGTCTTAAGTGGACAGGACTTCCATATACATATGGGTATGGTACCCTGTCAGGTCCGGCATCAGATTCAATTGTTACACCGGCATCAGCTGCACGCTGTTCAACAATTGTGAGTACATCGCCTGCCAATTCATTGAGATTGATAACCTCTTTGGACAGGACGAAATCCATTGATTCCAGCTTACTCATCTGTAATACATCATTGATAAGTGAGAGCAGATGATTGGCGGCCACGAGCATCTTCTCACGGTTGCTTTTGATAAGCTCGGGGTCATCTGGATGTGTTTCATCGATATGGAGAAGTCCGATGATTCCGTTAAGAGGGGTTCGTATATCGTGACTCATTCTTGATAGAAAGCTTGTCTTTGCCTTACTGGCAGCTTTGGCTTCATCTGCTATCTGCTGGATTTTATCGTTATATATAGCCTGCTTGTACCGCTGCATAGCTGACAATCCATATGTTATGGCAAGCAGTATTGCAATACACAGACAAAATAGTCTTGCAAATGCGAGCTGTATTTTTGGATACCATCCGTTAATTGGGGCTATATCAAAGAACCATTCATCATTAGGAACGGCACATGTAACCTCAAGTGCTTCTTTAAAATCGGTTTCACCACAATGTGCTATGTATATCTGTTTAGAAGTAGTCAGGTCATTTTTCCATATCTGGTAGTGGAAAGCGGAATCTTCAAGCTGGTTAAGCCCCAGACTTTTAATGAAGTTATCCCAGTTAATAACAAGAACTGAGAATCCCCAGAAATATTCATCATCTGATATGCCATCCATATAGATAGGGTCTATGAGCAAAGCACCCATTCCACCCTGGACAAGTTCAAATGGACCTGCAATTGTGTATTGACCACTCTCTTTGGCGAGTGTTGTATATTTAATTCTTTCAGGATGTTCAAGCAGATTAAGACCCAAAACATTCTCATTACCTTTATATGGATATACTCTTGATACAATACCATTCCTGGCAAGTTCTACAGTCTCGATTACATTTGAGTTGTCACGGATAAAGCCTGCGAGCACAGAAAATGCTTCATCATCAATAGTGTAATCAGCTTCGATAATCTGCTTAAGTATTGATGACTTTTCAAGATAACCATTGAGCTGTGACTCAATTCTGGCGACAGTAGACTGGGCTGTGTATCCGGCCTTTAACTGTACATCCTTCATGTGGTTAGCTATCATAATGTGAAGGATGCCATTTAATATAAGAAAAGATATTATAAATAAAATAATTGCTATGATTTTAATGCGTAAAGGTTTTTCTATTTTCATATGTATCCTCTGTAAATGGAAAAATGATAATATTCATTGTAATTATAATTAATTGATATGGATTTTTCAAGTTATGAGAGTGTTTACAATTTAACAAAATAGATGTATTATCAGTTTTAAAGTTAGTTAATATGACTATAACCTACTTAATTAATATAGAAATGAGGATTATGTATGTACGAATTTACAAAGGATTGTATGATTAACATTAAAGAGATAGATGACGAACACAGCAAGCTGTTTCAGATGATTAATGAAGCTGTTGATATGAATAACAAGCTTGATGATATCACAGGTGTGTCTAAAAGTCTGATTGCCAACCTTAAAGAGTATGCAGCTACACATTTTGCGCATGAGGAAGCATATATGGAAAGTATCAATGACCCAGAGCTTCCATTACAGAAGAAGGAGCATGCCGCATTCACAGCTAAGGTTAACGAGTTCAGCCTTGATGAGTCATCTCCAGAAGCAGCCAAGAAATCATTCGGTGAGTTCCTTGGTTTCCTTGTAAAGTGGCTTTATCACCACATTTTAAGCAGTGATATGATGATTGGCAAGATGCCTCCAGTGACAAAGGAAAAGAATGACATGTTTGCATTCACTGACAAGTATATGACAGGAATTGAGATGGTTGATGACGAGCACCGCAGACTTTTCGAGATAATCGCAGAGACAAAGGACGTTATCGACTCAGAATTTCTTGCTGACAAGTACGACCATATAATGAATCTTCTCGACCAGTTGAGAGAATATACAGAGTTCCATTTTAAGGATGAAGAGGTTCTTATGGAAAAGATTGGTTATCCAGGCTTAAAAGTCCAGAAGCGTGCTCATGCCGCATTCGTTGAACGTCTTGTAGAGATTGACTTCAAAGACCTTGATAACATGGATGATAACCAGCAGGAGTACCTTCTTGAACTTATCCAGTTCCTCGTAAGCTGGCTTTCAAACCATATTCTTGGAGAGGATAAGAAAATCGGGGATTTTATAGTAAAACAGGGAATAAGTGTTGAATAACCCGACGAAAAAACTCCCAACCTGTGGGCGAGCACTGCCACAGGCTGGGAGTTTTTCTTATGTGATTCCATCCCTTTACGGCGTTATTTTGTTTTTGCGTTTTATATTGTTACACTGTTTCGTGACCTGGTTTGGCTACAAAATATTTGCGGTAGGCGACAAGGAACAGCACGATAGACAGTGCTGCTGCGATATAGTCGGTTATAGGCTGTGTCATGGCCAGGTTAGTTGGTGTGTTATTTACAATGCTTATAGTTATAAGGATAGGGAAGTATATGATTCCCTGTCGGCTGACTGAAAGTATAAGCGATGGAATGGCGGCACCCATTGACTGGATTGCATTCATGAACACGAACAGGATTCCAAGGACTGGACCTGACATGATGTATATTCTTGAGAATGCAAATGCATAGCCGAAGGCTTCCTCATCATCAAGGAATGCTTTGGCGAGTGGGGCGGCACCGAGGTAGCATATAAGCGTCATTATGACACTTAAACAAACTGCGAAACACAGCGAAAATTTAAGCACAGAGCGGTAACGCTTGTCATTGCCGGCACCGAAGCAGTAGCCAAGAAGTGGCTGGATACCAGTTCCGACACCGATAAGGAGCATAACTGCAATCATGTTAACCTTCATGGCAACACCGAGACCGGCAAGCTGTAAGTCGCCATGTTTTGCCATGAGTGAGTTGATTAATATGTTAGATACACTCATAAGAATACTGTTGAGTGATGCTGGAATACCAATCGCAAGAACACCAGTAGAGATAGGCTTCTTGGCAGAGTAGTCTTTTGGGTTGATTGATAAAAGCGACCTCTTGGAATTGAGGTGGATTATGTAGAATACAGCCGAAAAGATATTGCCAAGTACAGTTGCGATAGCGGCACCTGCGACATTCCATCCAAAGAAAAGAATCATAACCGGGTCAAATACGATGTTGATAAGGTTACCAATAATCATACCAGTCATGGCGATTGTAGCATGTCCCTCTGAACGGATTATATTACTGAACGAATTGCTGACAATAAGAAAAGGAATTCCTATAGCAACGATTGAAAGGTACTGTGAGGCATAGCCTATAGTTGCATCACTTGCACCAATCATACGGCATATCGGAGAGGCGAATATCATCATAAGAATCATGGCGATAACGCCTATCGAAGCTCCAGTCCAGAAACAGAACGCAGATATGTGCTTTGCCATATCACGTTTTCCCTCTCCTAACATTCTGCTTATCATAGATGTTCCACCGATACCAAATAACATACCTACAGCCATGAATATAATAAATGCTGGTGTGGCAATAGATACAGCGGCAACCATGAGTGGGTCCTTAGTCTGTCCTATAAAAAATGTGTCCGCGAGATTATACACAAGAACCATAAGCATACTTATTATAGAAGGTATTACATTGGTAAGTACAGCCTTTGGAACCGGCGCATCTCTGAAAATCTGTTGTGTCTTATCCTGCATATATTTCACTCTCTTTCCTGTAATATTTGATTATATGATACCAGGGTCAAAAGGTCAGAAAGCCGATGCAAGCTTGCTTGCAAG
>ERZ1034882.866-NODE-866-length-12597-cov-7.938686_pt1 | contig 12597 bp, 15 predicted proteins | sample MGYA00520606_ERZ1034882 | MGnify/ENA primary metagenome ERZ1034882 (study PRJEB33766, sample SAMN09781726) | gut metagenome | biome: gut microbiome | host: Homo sapiens | place: Madagascar | study: EMG produced TPA metagenomics assembly of the PRJNA485056 data set...
TTAATAATATTTTTATAATTATCAATAAGCATTATTTTAGATAACATTGCATCTTCTAAATTTATCATAATTACCTCCATAAAATAGTATATGCTAAAAAGAGGAAAAATTTTGAAGAAAAAAAGTATAGAAATAATCTATACTTATTTAATATAATCGTCTTGAATGTTAAAATCAACATTCTCTTCTATCCATTCTTTTCTAGGCTCTACTTTATCACCCATTAAAACACTTACTCTTTTATCTGCTAAAGCAGCATCTTTAATACTTACACGAATTAAACTTCTCTTTTCTGGATCCATTGTTGTTTCTCTAAGTTGAATCGCATCCATCTCTCCAAGTCCTTTATAACGTTGTGTTTCAGAATTCTTATTTTTAAATTTCTCTAAAATTTCTTTTCTATCTTCTTCAGTCCATGCATAATATGATTCTTTACCACACTTAATCTGATAAAGAGGTGGCATTGCAATATATAATCTTCCATCTTCAATAAGAGGTTTCATATAACGATAGAAAAATGTTATAAGAAGTATCTGAATATGAGCACCATCATCATCGGCATCGGTCATAATAATAACTTTATCATAGTTACAGTCTTTAATATCAAAATCGCTACCAACACCAGCTCCGATAGTATAAATCATAGTATTAATTTCTTCATTTTTATAAATATCTTCTAATTTAGCTTTTTCTGTATTTAAAACTTTTCCACGAAGAGGAAGAATAGCTTGATGCTTTTTATCACGCCCTGATTTAGCCGAACCACCGGCACTATCACCTTCGACTAAGAAAAGCTCATTTTTACTTACATCTTTACTTTGAGCAGGTGTAAGTTTACCAGATATAGTACGCTCTTTTTTACCCTTATCTTTACCACTTCTAGCTTCGTCACGCGCTTTTCTGGCAGCTTCACGTGCTGTTTTACTACGAACAATTTTGGTTAAAATATTACTTGCGATTTCCTTATTTTCTTCTAAGAAATATTGTAGTTTTTCAGAGACTATGTTTTCAACAATATTACGAGCTTGAGGAGTACCAAGTTTTCCTTTTGTCTGACCTTCAAATTGTAACAATTCTTCTGGAATTTGAAGGGATATAATAGCTGTTATACCTTCTCTTGTATCAGGTCCCTCTAAATTTTTATCCTTAGCTTTTAGGTAACCATTTGTTCTAGCATAATCATTAAAAACACGTGTTAAAGCTGTCTTAAATCCAACCTCATGTGTTCCACCATCATTTGTTTTGACATTATTTACAAATGATATTATATTTTCAGAATAAGTATCAGTATATTGAAAAGCAACCTCTACTTTTATACCATCTTTTGTCCCACTAAAATCAATTACTTTATGAAGAACATCTTTATCTTCATCTAAATATTCAACAAAAGCTTCCAAGCCATTTTCATAGTGATATACTTCTTTTTTAGAATCTTTTAAATCTTCTACCTCTATTGTTAATCCTTTAAGTAAGAATGCACATTCTTGCATCCTTTCACAAATAGTTGCGAATGAAAATGTTGTTGTAGAAAATATACTTGAATCAGGAAGAAATCTTACTGTTGTTCCTGTTTTATTTGTTTTCTCAAGGCGAGTTAAAGGAACACTTAAATTTCCACCGTTTTCAAATTTAATATAATATTCATAACCATCTCTTTTGATGTTTACTTCCATCCATTTAGATAAAGCATTTACAACCGATGCTCCAACACCATGTAATCCACCTGATACTTTATAGCCACCTTCTTCAAATTTTCCACCAGCATGAAGAACAGTGTATATAACTTCTGGTGTACTTTTTCCACTTGCATGTTTTCCAACTGGAACACCACGACCTTCATCACTTACACTTATACTTGAATCAGGGTAAAGTTTTATTACAATATGCTTCCCATATCCATTGATAACTTCATCAACAGCATTATCAACAATTTCCCATACTAAATGATGAAGCCCTCTTTTGTCAGTGGAACCAATATACATTCCCGGACGCTTTCTAACTGCTTCTAGTCCCTCTAGTATTTTTATTGAGTTTTCATCATATTTAGCCATACTATCACCTAAGTCATTATATCAAAAATTGAGAAAAATATCAAAGATTTAGCCTTTAATTATCGCTAAATGTTTTCTTATAAACATACGGAATACTATTTCTATCACTTGAACTTGTATTGAAAGATTCATCTCCACATATTTTTTTATACAAAATTAACATTATTTCTAATTCTTGTTTTGATTTATCTTCTAAAAATTTAGCAAATCCGTCAACATCATAATTATCTATAAAAGAAAAATATTTGTCAGTTTCACAACCACTAATAATTACAGGTGCTTTATTTTGTTTGCATAAATTATAATTAGTTAAAATACGTGCGGTTCTTTTATTTCCATCTTCAAATGGCTGTGTTCTTACAAGTTCAATATGTAGTTTAGCTTCTTTTAAATAAACTGGAAGTATATTCCAAACATTATAATAATTATTAATAATATTATACATTTGTGGTATTACCATTTTTGCATCAATAGGAAAAAAATTCTTAGCTTTTTTAACTTCAACTGCTGTCTTTCTAAAATCATCATATATTCCATTATTAATAATTTTTGCACACTTTTTAATATCAAGTGGACTAATTCTATCAATACCACCATTAACTAAATATGTAAACGCATCTATATTATTATAAATATCTAAATACTGTTCTGAGATAGTACCAGGAGAATTTTCCATCTCTACATTTCCTATTGCCATCCTAGTAGCTAAATTTAACATATATTTTTCAAAAAATTCATCACGATTTAAAAATTCTGCAAACACATAATCACCTCAATTTTCAATCTATTATACAAATAAACACAAAAAAAAGCAATGTAAAATATACACTGCTTAACAATTATTTTAAAGCGTCTAATAATTCTGCTTTTTTCATAGTAGAAGTTCCACTAATTCCTTTTGACTTAGCCATTTCTCTAAGTTCAGCAACTGTTAATTTTGATAAATCAGCATTTGCAGTTTCTTCTTTTTTAGCTTCTACTTTTTTAGTTTCTTTCTTTACCTCTTTTTTAGCAACTGCTTTCCCACTAAGACCAGCTTCAGCAACATGTACAAGTTCAGTAAATGCTTCCTTGTTTTCAATTGCTATTTCTGATAACATCTTACGGTTGATTTCTACACCTGCTTTAGATAAACCATTAATGAATTTAGAATAACTGATGTTGTTTTCACGACATGCAGCATTAATTCTTGTAATCCATAATTTTCTGAAATCTCTTTTCTTTTGTCTTCTATCTCTATATGCATATGTTAATGAATGCATAACTTGTTCTTTTGCTGTTTTATATAATCTGTGTTTACTTCCAAAATATCCTTTGGCTAGTTTCATTACTTTTTTTCTACGAGCACGATGAATCGTACCACCTTTAACTCTTGCCATAATTTTCCTCCCTTAATACTATTATTTTCCTAAAATATCTTTAACTCTTTTATAATCAGATGCACTTAATAGTGATCCTTTTCTGCTCTTTCTATTTGAAGTAGCATTCTTTTTACCAGTGTTATGTCTTGATCCTGGAGTTCCAATTTTAATAGTTCCACCAGGTCTAACTTTGCAAACTTTTGCAGTTCCTTTATGCGTTTTCATCTTTGGCATAATTATTCCTCCTAATTCTCTTTTTTTGGCATTAGCATCATTGTCATAAATCTTCCCTCTAACTTAGGCTGTTGTTCTATTTCAGCTACACTATTAAGTGCATCTGCAAAACGAATAAGAACATCACGTCCAAGTTCTGGATGAGCCATTTCTCTACCTTTAAAACGAATAGATACTTTTACTTTATGACCTTTTTCTAAATACTTTGATGAATTACGAACACGTGTATCAAAGTCATGAACATCAATCGTAACAGATAAACGATATTCTTTTACCTCTAAATTTGTTTCACGTTGTTTCTTTTGGTTTTCTTTTTGTTTCTTCTTGTTTTCATATTTATATTTATTATAATCCATAATTTTACAAACTTGTGGATTAGCGTTTGGACTTATTAAAACAAGATCAAACCCAGCATAACCAGCTAACGTAAGTGCATCTTTTATTGGTTTAATACCTAATTTTTCTCCATTTGGACCAATAACCATTACTTCACGAGCACGTATTTGTTCATTAATGTACATCTCTTTTTCCTTTGCGATACTTGACACCTCCATAAAAAAAGTAGATACAAAAGTACCCACTCTAGACCATTTGATTTATAAAATTATAAACATTGGCATATACCCATAGCTATAACTATCAGGTGAGAAGTGGATCTTCTGCTTTCCTTTTTTTCATTTCTCTATGATTATACTTATAATTTATTCATTTGTCAAGCAAATATTTATAATTTCTTATCATTTAACTATTTAATTGTTTAACATATATATTTATTTCTGCTATTTTAGACCATATGATATTTTTAGGAACAAAATATAATTCTGCTAACTCACTTTGATTATATCTATTTGAGTTTGCGATAAATTCGTCATCATCTGGTATATAAATATTATTCTCATATATTTTTCTTTCTTCTTCATTAAGAGGAGGCATATTTTGAATAATTTGATAAATTTTCTGAACTAAACCTGAATCCAAGATTTCTTCTCCTAGTTTTTTTCTTAATGAAATGCCATCACTTGTTACAAAATAATTTTTAGAAGCATATGTCACTGAACTTTTTATTTTGTAATTATCACATGAGCTATCAAATAAGTATCCAATTTGTTTTCCAATAGAGCTTATTTTTTTATATTTTTCTAACTCAATCATAGTTCACCAACTATATTTTTTAGAGCACTTACAAGCGCTAATTTACCATACTCATAAGTTAAACTACCTTGCATATAAGCTATATAAGGTGGTCTGATTGGTCCATCACAAGATATTTCAATTGATGAACCTTGAGTAAAGCTACCTGATGCCATTATAACTTTATCTTTATATCCAGGCATATCCCAAGGAAGTGGTGTTGCAAAAGAATCAATTGCGGAAGCCGCTTGAATTCCTTGGGTAAATAAAATAAGTTTATCAGGATCATTAAAGATTATATTCTGAACAATATCAGCTCTTACATCATTATATTTTGGTTCAACTAAAAAGCCCATATTTTCTAAGCATTTGCTTGTTAAAACAGCTGTTTTTAAACTACTTGCAACAGCACTTGGTGCCATATATAATCCCTGTAATATTTGTTTATTGATACCAAGCGTTGGTCCTACTTCTCTACCTTCTCCAGGAACAGTTAATCTTTCAGCAGCAAGATTAACTAACTCAGTCTTACCAGCAATATAAGCTCCATTAGGCGCTATTCCACCACCTAAATTTTTAATTAATGAACCTACAATTACATCAGCACCAACTTCTAATGGAGACTTTTTTTCAACAAATTCACAATAACAATTGTCAATCATAATAATAACTTCTTTATCAATATTTCTTATAAACTTTATTACTTTTTCTAGAGCATCAATCGTTATAGATTTTCTTGTTGAATACCCCTTAGATCTTTGAATTTCTATTAATTTAATTTTTTGTGTTTTTAATACTTCTTCTATTTTAGAATAATCAAAATCATTATCAATTAAATCAATTTGTTTATAATCAATATTATATGATTTTAGTGAACTATCATTATTTGTTATTCCAATTACTTCATCTAAAGTATCATATGGTTTTCCAGAAATGGAAAGCATAGTATCACCTGGGCGAAGAAACGCAAATAAAGCAACAGTAAGAGCATGACTTCCTGAAATAAATTGACTTCTTACAAGAGCATCTTCTCCTCCTAAAACATTTGCAAAGATTTTTTCAATAACTTCTCTTCCTGCATCATTATACCCATATCCTGTTGTCTGTGAAAAGTGAGATTCTGATACATGATACATTCTAAAAGCATCCAAAACTTTTTTACTATAAAAAAATGCTACTTCATCTATATCTTTAAAAATATCAGAAACTTCTTGTTCACTTTTTTTTATTAATTCTTCAATATTAAGCATGTCTTGTTCCTCCATCTATACAAATTGTTTCATTATTAATATAACTTGCATCTTCACTTGCTAAAAAGTAAATTACTTTTGCAACTTCTATTGGTTGCGCAAATCTATGAATAAAAATATTGGCTTCTTCACTTTTGATATATTCATCATCTAAATCTTCCATTTCGTGTTCTGTTGCTACCCAACCTGGAGCTACAGCATTAACTCTAATATGTGGGGCATATTGAATAGCAAGATTATGAGTTAAAGAAATTACACCAGCTTTACTAGCATCATAATCTAATCCCATAGGAAAATATTGATGAAAAGCATTTGTTGATGCTACATTAATGATTGAACCAGATCTATTCTCATACATAAAATCGCCAATATATTTGCTGACTAAAAAAGTACCAATTAAATTTGTATCCAAAACTTTTCGAAAATTTAAAACTGTTTTATCTTGGTATAATGTATCAATAGCAATTCCTGCATTATTAACTAAAACATCAACATGTCCAAATTTTTCTATAACCTGCTTAGTCATATTTTTAACAGATTCTTCATCTTTAATATCAACAGCTATAGCAAAAGCATCAACATTATATTTATTTATAATTTCTTCTTTTATTTTAATAGCTAATGCTTCTTCTTTATGATAAGCTATAACAACATTATAATTATGACTTGCAAAAACTTTCGCAGTCTCACTTCCAATACCTCTAGCTGCACCTGTTATTAGTGCTACTTTATTCATATTAGTCACCTCACTTTTTTATATTACTTATAACATACAATATTTTTATATTTATATTCAGTTATAATATCATCTAATTTTTTTAAGTTGTAAATTCTCCTCTTTAATAATTATATCACAAAAAAATTCAATATTTTATGACTTTACATATTTAATGCATAAAAGAAAAAGAGCTTACGCTCTTGATACATATTTTCCATCTGCTGTTGAAACAATAATTTTTTCACCTTGTTCAATAAATAATGGAACTCTAACTTTTAAACCAGTTTCTACAGTTGCATCTTTAGTAGCATTATTTGTAGTATTTCCTTTTACTGCAGGTTCTGTTTCTGTAACAGTCATTTCGATTTTATCTGGTAAAATAACTCCTAGTAGTTCTCCTTGGAAGAAACTTACTAATACATTCATATTTTCAATTAAGAAGTTTTTGTCATTTCCTAATTGATCAGCACTTAATTCTAATTGTTCATATGTTTCCATATTCATAAAATTATAAGTATCACCTGTATTATATAAATATTGAACATTACTCTTTTCGATATTAGCTTTTTCAAATTTTACATTAGTATTGAATGTACGCTCAATTGTACCACCAGTTCTTAAGTTCTTTAATTTAGTTTTCATAAAAGCTGAACCTTTACCTGGTTTTACATGTAAAAAGTCAACAATTTGATAAATTCCACCTTCAATTATTAATGTCATACCAGTTTTAATATCATTTACTTCTATCATGATTACCCTCCTTTTATAAAAATAAGGAATTTTATCTCATTCCTATTTTTCTATGTCTGATTTCTTTTTGATAACCTTTACTATCTACATCTGTAACAATGCTTTTCTCATCAACAAACGTTAATGGTTTAGCTTTAACATTAATCGCAGATTTTATTATTTTATGTTTTGGATATTCTCTTACTAACTTCATGCTTTTTAATAAATTATCGCAAAACATATTTAATCTAAATTCTAAATTAGTCATCTCTTCACCTATTATTTTTCCTCTTTATGAGCAGTATGTTTTCTACATCTTGGGCAGTGTTTACTTAGTTCCATACGTTCTGGTGTATTTCTTTTGTTTTTTGGAGTACGGTAGTTTTTCTCACCACATACAGTACATTTTAAAGTTAAATTTTCTCTTGCTTCACCTTTTTTTGCCATAAAACTTCCTCCTTTTTAGTGCACTTGCTATACTATAATAGCAAAGTTTTTGCAATTTTTCAACAAATTTTTACGTTTTTTATTACATTTAATAATAAAACCGCTTTCATTATATCATATTATGGATATAATTCAAAATATTTATCACTAACTCTTTTGCTAATTCTCATATTAACATAAGTCTGATAATCACTTCTGTAATTATATGTATCTGGTGATACAACTGTAAATGTTACTTTAGCGTCATCATATGGAGCATAACCGACAAATGTATTTGAAACGGTTGGTGTATCAATTATGCCATCGGAATCAGTATCTATAAAACTTTGACTTGTACCTGTTTTACCTGCCGGTTTGTAACTTTTATTTATATAACCACTTCCTGTTCCACCACTTTTTAAAACTTCAATAAATCCTAATTTAACACGATCTAAATATTCACTTTTAGTATTAACTTGATTTAAAATAGTTACTTTATTTTCATATATTTTATTAGTAAATTTAGCATCACTTGATGAATATACTTCTTTTAATAGATATGGTTTTATTCTATATCCGCCATTTGCTATAGTAGATATATATTGAGATAACTGCATAGGTGTATAATTATCATACTGACCAATAGCAAAATCAAGAAGTAAACCACCATCTGTTTTTGTACCTTGGTAACCTGCTATCTCATTTGGTAAATCAATTTCAGTCTTAACACCAAGTCCAAATTGTTTAAAAGTGTCTCTATATATATTAAAAGCATCTTCACTCGCTTTAAATGGCATATTATAACTATAATTTACAGAAGCAACTTTTAGAGCAGTATAAAACTGATATGTATTAGAAGATTGTTTTAAAGCGGTTATATCATCTAATAGGCCTAAATATTTCCAAGAACATTTTTCTGGTGCTCCTTTAAGTTTAACACAATTATCATATCTTTTTTCTCCAATTGAAAGTGCTCCTGTATTATAACCTACAATATGTGATGCGCCCTTTATAGCTGACCCTACTACTACTGGAGCTGTAATAATACCAGGTGTATAATCAAGAAATTCATAACCATTTTGAGTATTTATGATTTGCTTACCAGCCATAGCTAAAACTTCACCAGTTTTAGGATTTGTAATAATTACAAAAGAACGATTATAATATTCAGTATTGGCTTCACTTTTAGCTTTAATTAATTCTTCTTCTAAAATTTTTTCAACCGTTTGTTGTAATTCAATATCAATTGTTAAAACAATGTCATTCCCTCTTTTTCCTTCTGTAATAAGAGTTTTAGAACCATTATTAGATATTTTATATACATCTTTAGTCCCTTTTAGATAATCATCATACATATATTCTAAATAACTTATCCCAACTCTATCATCAAGATTATAACCTTTTTTTAAGTAATAATCCTTTAGTTCCGCTGGAATACCAGTTTTATTTGTAGAAATATTTCCAAGAATAGTTTTGAAGGTATTTCCATATGGATATGTTCTATTCCAATCAAGTCTAACATCAAAGCCACTTAATTCATCCATATTACTTGCTATATTAGCAAATTCAGTATCAGTTACATCTTCATTTTTAATTATTTTTTCTGTGTAAGAATATCCCTTATTCATAAGATAATAAATATAAGCAGCTTTTCTATCAACATCACTATAGTTATTTAATACTTCATCATTTACTCTCTCTTTCTTTAAGGCTTCTATATCGGCTAAAGTAAGTTTTCTCTCTTCTAATTTTTTCCATTCTTCTTTTTCTATACTCTCACGTGCAAGTTCTGGATTACTTGCTACATAAAAATTTCTTAACATATTATCTGTTAATTTTGATAAATCAATATCAATTAGTAAAGCTACCTTATAAGCTAAAGCTACTTCTTCAAGTGATTTTATATTATTCTTCTTTTTATAGACAATAACTTTATTGGTTTCATTATCTACAATTAATTTATGATTCCTATCATAAATTCTTCCTCTAGGAGCTGTACTACCACTAACGATTGTTTCCGTTGATTTAACTAGTTTTTCCTTGTATTCTTTGTTTTTTATAATTTGAACATAAAATAAATTTATGAAAAGTACGCTTATTATAACAGTAATTACTCCAATTAATACATTGTATCTTTTTTCAATAACTTTATTGATATCAGTATATTTTTTATAAAAATAAGGTTTATTTATTTTTCTTTTTTGAAATATTTTCTTCATATATTTTTGATACATTTTCATAATCAATTAAATTGAAAAAATTATCAATATATAGATTGCGATTACTTTGGTAATCTAAATAATAAGCATGTTCCCATAAATCAATATTTAAAATAGGAATAAGTCCATAAACATATGGAACATCTTGATTAGATGTATTTATAACCTCTAGACTATTATCAGGTTTTAATACAAGTGATGTATAGCCTGAGCCAACAGTCAATTTTGCCATTCTACTAAATTCTTTTAAAAAGCCATCAAAGCTTCCAAAACTTTTTTTTAGAGCCTCTAAAAGTTCAGCACTAGGACGTGTATTTCTTTTAGGACCAATTATACTAAAATAAAGTTCATGATTTAATACTCCACCTAAATTATATAAAATTTCATCTCTCACATCTATTGGAAACTCATCAATATTTTTTACAAGTTCCTCTTTAGAATATTTAAAATCATAATTCGCATCTTTTAAATATTTATTTAATTTTTCAAGATAACCTTTATAATGATTATTATAATGTATTGCTAAAGTACGAGGACTTATAAATGGTTCTAATGCATTATAATCATAAGTTAGTGCGCGCTCTTGATACATATTCTCACCTCTATATATTTTATTATATATTATCTTCATTATTCTAAAATTTAAACATATAGTAAAATAGAGGTGACCAATGATTAGAGGACTTATAAAAAAACAAATTGATAAAATTGAAGCAAAAGATATATATGAATTTGCTAAAAAAAATGGCATTGCATTAACAGAAGAGGAAGAAAAGATAATCTATAAATATATTAAATCATCATGGGAAGAATTAATATTTATGGATCATAATCCAATTCTAATGGAAGCAAAGCCATATCTTAGAGAAGAAACAATGAATAAAATTGAAGAACTTATTATCTTCTTTAAGCAGAAATATAAAAATTATTTATAATATGAGCGTACGCATGAAATTAAATTTGGATTGAATGTTTTATTTTTAATCATTTCAATTTCAAATTTATATGGTGGATATGCTCTTTTTTTATCGCTATCAGTTAAAGGAATATATGGTGTTTCTAAAATTTTAGGGATATTAGATAATTTTTCATGATATAAAACATGTAACAAATTATCAAAACCTATTGTTCCAAATCCAATATTTTCATGTCTATCTTTATGGCTACCTATACTATTTTTACTATCATTTACATGAATACAGTATAAATTAGATAATCCAATTATTTTGTCGAATTCATTTAATACATCATCAAAATTTGATAAATCATATCCAGCGTCATTGATATGACATGTATCTAGACAAACACCAATATTCTTTTTCTTCTTAACACCATCAATAATAGATTTAATTTCATAGAAATTTCTACCACATTCCGTCCCTTTCCCGGCCATAGTTTCTAATAAAATTATGACATCAGTATCATCTTCAAATACTTGATTTAATCCAGCAATAATATTAGATATTCCAGCATTTGCTCCTATTCCAACATGACTACCTGGATGTAGTACAATTTTATTAAATCCTAGTTTTTCAACCCTCTTTATTTCCTGTTTTAAAAAGTTTACTGCAAAATCAAATTTATCACCTGTTGATGCTAAATTAATAATATAAGGGGCATGAACAATAACGTTCTTAGGATCTATTTTATTTTCAGCCATAAGCCTATAAGCCTCTTTTGTTAATTCATCATTTATTTCTGAACGCACCGTATTTTGTGGTGCTCCTGTATAAAACATAAATGTGTTAGCGCCATAAGAACAAGCTTCCTTAACACTTAAAACAAGCTCGCCATCACGCTTAAATGACACATGTGAACCAATAATAATATCTTCCATATTTACCTCTTTTCTGTTTTTATTATATCATGGATAAATAATATGGAATAGATTATTTATTATAATAAATCACTTCTTTTTATAATAAAAGTTTTCTCTTTTGTATAAAATGCATAAAAGACATCTTCAAGTTCTAAGTTTTCACGCGATAAAATATTATAAATCCATTTTCTATCTTTATTTATTTCTTTTAATACATTATAGTCAATAACACCGTCTAAAATAAAAGGCATAGGATATACATTTGATTTTTGAAAAACAGATAAGGTACCACTATTTTCTAATACAGCATAATCAACTTCATCGATGTTTTTAACTCCTTTTTCACGAAGTTGTGTAATAAGATCATCTAAAGTATAACGAATTTTAGACATAAGTGTAAAATTAACTTTTCCCTTTTTTATAATCACACTTGGTTTACCATCAATAAAATTCCTAAACTTATTACTTTTTAAACTTATATAACTTATAATCATTTCACATAAAACAAGAACGGTTATAGGAATAATTGATATTAAAATAGAATCATCATATGAATCAATAGAAAGAGCGGCAAGTTCCGCTATTAAAACAGTAACAATCAAATCTCCAATTCCAAGCTCACCTACTTCTTTTTTACCCATAATACGATACATAATAAT
>ERZ1034882.868-NODE-868-length-12510-cov-3.982497_pt1 | contig 12510 bp, 7 predicted proteins | sample MGYA00520606_ERZ1034882 | MGnify/ENA primary metagenome ERZ1034882 (study PRJEB33766, sample SAMN09781726) | gut metagenome | biome: gut microbiome | host: Homo sapiens | place: Madagascar | study: EMG produced TPA metagenomics assembly of the PRJNA485056 data set...
GGCTATATATTACTGTCCGTATGTAAAAACAAAAACCAGTGGTCTGTAAAGCTTATGTAAAAAGGATTCAAAATAAAAAATTCCCATCGACAGGCTTTTTAATTATTGTCAAAGCTTGTCGATGGGTTATTTATCCCTGCTTTTACTATTTAGTTAGTTCACGCTCTCCGTCACGTATCTTTTTAAGATATGTAACCAGCTTGCCTATATCTATGGGCTTTGCAATATGCGCATTCATGCCGCTCTTAAGACATTTCTGGACATCCTCTGCAAAGGCATCTGCAGTCATTGCAATTATAGGGATAGATTTCAGTTCCTCGTCATTCATTGATCGAATCGCTTCCGCAGCCTTACGTCCATCCATCACCGGCATGTGCACATCCATCAGTACAGCGTCATAGGTGCCGACCTGAGCATTTTTTAGCATTTCAAGGCATACCTTACCATTTTCCGCATGGTCGCAGGTGACACCCTGCTCTTCCAAAAGCTCACTTATTATCTCCCAGTTGAGCTCATTGTCCTCAGCCACCAGCAGATGCATATCCTGCACCATGCCAGCTTCCTCAGCTCCGGACTCACTCTCCCTGTCCGCTTCCATAACCGGTAAATCAATAGTCACAGTAAATGCTGTGCCCTTTCCCGGTTCACTCTCGCACTCAATTGTGCCATCCATCAAATCTACCATCTGCTTTACAATGGCAAGACCAAGTCCGGTACCCTGGGTGCTATTAACCTGGGTCTTAACCTCTCTTGAAAATGTATTGTACATATTCTTCTGAAACGCTTCTGTCATTCCGATTCCAGTGTCTTTTACATAAAATACAAGCCTGGTAGTCTCCGCCTTGTCCTGAATATCCTCCTCATATACACGAAGTTCTATGCTGCCCCCTGCATCTGTGTACTTCACAGCATTTGACAGAAGATTCATATATATCTGGTTTAATCTCATCCTGTCTGCATAGATGTATCTGTGAGGCAGATTGCTGCACTCACTCCTTAACAGGATTCCTTTATTAAGTATATTGGGCTCCAGAATCTCCATCAAATCGTGCAGCAGCTCGTCAAGGGATAGCTTTTCCGGATTAAGGGACAGCTTGCCACTCTCTATTCTGGAAATATCCAGCACATCATTTATAAGAGTCAGTAACTGCCTGCCTGAGTGCAGACCCTTGTGCATGCATTCCTCCACATACTCTGCATCTGAGGCATTTTTGCGCGCAATTTCCATCATGCCCAGCACTGCATTGAGCGGAGTCCTGATATCATGCGACATGGCAGACAGAAACTGGGTCTTTGCCTTGCTTGCCTGCTCGGAAATCCTTGCTGCTTCACGCAGCCTGTAATTCATACGTATTAAGTAGATGCCATCTATTATAAGCAAAAGCAAGAGGGTGCCACATATTAAAAATACTATATTCCAGGCATCACTTGCCGGATTAAGCTGGTCTGCATCCACCACTCCCAGTATATCCAGAGAAGAATCCTCTCCAAAGGATGAATAATACCAGATACAGTTGGTGCCTTTAAAATTTTTCTGGGTCAGCATTCCACTATCTGTAGTCTGTAACTGATTTATGAGGTCATCTACTTTATCAGAATTGTCCTGATAATTATATCCACGGATGTATTCTACGAAGCTTATGGATTTCATGGAAGGTGACTGGATAACATAGTCCCCGTCTCTGGTTATGATGCCAACCTCAGCAGATGTGTACTCCACCGGGAATACCCATGTCTTCCTAATTGTCTCTGTAGGGACAATTCTAAGTATCAGGTAATCCTTGGTGCCATCATCAGTCTTCAGTGTCACCCTGCAGCCAATGCCTACTCCTGTCGCCCCTATCTCATCCATGTAATATTTACCCAGAACTGCAAACTCATCGCCTGTTCCATTGAATATATTCTCCATAGTAGATTTAAAGCTTTTTTCAGATGCAATTATTGAATCCTTGTATCTGACATAGGTGTCTATCTCTTCCTCCCCTTCCGGATAATATGAAGAGTATGCCTCGAAGGTGTCCATATCAATGATGTGGGCAAAACGTTTTGAGTTAGTATTGATATTTCTGAGAAATTCCAATGCCTCCTCCAGAGTCATGCCCTCTTCTGAAATATAATGAGCCCAGTTCTTGGCATAACCACGCTCTCCGTTCAGATAGTTGGTCGATACCTGTTTCAAAGACTCAACTGTCCTGATAAAAGCCTCAGTCTTTGTCTCTTTTTGATTTGTATTTATCTGTCCCGAATAAAAAATAGTGGCGGTTAACATCACCGCTATAATTACTGCGTTGCATATTAACAGCAGAAGTTTTACTTTTTTATCCCCTTTTTTTACTATTCTATCCATGTTTTCTATACCCATAAAATATTTAACCCAGTCAATATACATATATTGTAGCAATCAGCACAGATAGAGTCAATCCCACACAATTTGGGGACCTGCCTTGCTAAATTTTATATTAAGTTGTTGAGGATATACTCGACATCCACATCACTTACCAGATGCTCAGGCGTCCATGGTATGTACTCATCCACCGGCACGCCCTCTGCCATCATATGTATGCCCTTGTCTATGTAGGTTAATCTGCTGGTCGGGTACATGAGGCGGAAATCACCATAATTTTCAAATGCCACATTTGAATAATCCATAATTCCCATTGTAGGTCTTCCTACCACTGTAACCTTTGGAAATGCACCAAGCACAAGAACGCAGTTATCGCCAGATGAACCGCAATCCTCATCTGTGATTACGAATACCCTCTCAACCTTAGTGTCTCCTGTATATGGCAAATCAATACTGTCACCACCATCGTCCTCTGATACTGTAATGAAGCCTTTTCCGCAATTTCTGTCAAGCTCTTCAATCATATTGTTTAACATGGCTTTGCTCTCGTCTGGAATGTCCTGACTTGCATACTCTTCGATACTTTGCTTTCTGATTGCACAATTTCTCTCTGAGAAATTAATCTCCATACCGCCTTGTGAAAATTTATTGCTCTTAAGCTTTACATCCTTACATGCCACACCTTCCGGCAGGCAGTATCTGATAAGTGGAAAGAATGCAGAGTCAGAACCTCCTGAATTACCTCTTACATCAATAATAAGGTATCTGGAATTATCCATCTTTTCCTTATTTTGATTATACATCTTAACTATGGCTGGCTCATTGTCAAAGTCCGCCAGATATATGTAGGAAACCTCATTATTTATCTGTTTATAGTAATACTTCCTGTCAGCCTCTGCGTCCTTGTAATCACTAACGTCTATCTCATATGTGTATTCTTTTCCAGCTTTATCCAGACAGGTTAATTCCTTAGCGAATTTTAGAACATTTGTCCAGTGTGGTGTCTGGCGTTCCTCTGGCTGATTATAGAAAAACTCTGCGTTTGCCCTATAAAATTCCTCAACGCTCATTCCATCTATTTTAATAATTCTATCACCGACATGTATAGGCTCGTCCTCTCCGTACACATCGACTACATACAGAGTGTCACCATATCTCCTTACTTTAAAGTGGATTCCAAACATGCCCTTTTTTCTGAATGCCAGATGTCCTGTCAGTCCAAAGCCTGACAGATATGAGGATACAAGACGCACAAAATCATTGTCGTCCATGTCCTCGCTGATTTGCTCTATGTAAGGGGCTGGGTCTGCTCCCTGTGTGTCCTTGCAGGAGGCTGAGTCCTCATGCATGATTTTTATTACGTCTTCAAAGATTTCCTGTTTTTTCATAACTACTCCTTTTCTACTTACACTATTCCTTTTCTACCTTGCCTTTACATTACCTTAAGACAAAGTGAACGCTCACAGGCTCATCCTCAACCTGTAGATTAATCCTGTATTCGCCTGGCTCAAGCGCTCCATACAGCCACTCCCAGTCAAAATCATGCTCTGTGCTTCCTTCAACAGCAATTGTATACGCAACCGATTTGAATCCGTAATCCCCATCTATCACAATGTCTGCTTCTTTCCATTCATCCCCATCTTTCTTATCGATAGTAAACTCTTCTCCAAATGTGAGTTCATCTGTGATAGACGCATCCATCCTTGTGAATACAAGGGTCGCACTTGTAGAGGTTATATTCTTTGCTGAAACCTCCAGCGAATACTTGTCGATAAAGGATTCGTCAGTGTACACATATATAGCTCCCGACTGCTCATTCTGGTCAAAAACCAAAGAGTCCAATATCTCAAGAGCCGCATTCATTTCTTCCTGACTCCATCCATCAGTATCCACTGCAAGTGCCACAATTTTCTCATTGTCCCCAGAAAAAGTCACATATGACCAGTTTGTGCCGCCATCATAATAGCCTATCGCAGCATCCTCTCCTGCTATAGTCTCATTCTTTGTCTCCAGCCCTGTTCCACAGACGCCAAACATTGATGTATATCCAACTTCTATAAAGCCTGTTGTCTCACCTGCCGGATGATACTGGATTCCGTAGCTTGCTGAAGTCAGTCTGGTATCATCTACGTCACAGCTTGTATATGTCCAGTCTGATGGTATCTCAAGGGAAATGCTTCCATAAGCACCTTCTGCCTTGGCTGTCTCAAAGCTGACTATCTCTGTGGCTTCCGATGTAGATAAGATTTCTATGCTATCCGGCTTATTTATCTGAGCAGGGTAAGTCTCGTCCACATTTCCATCAAAGGTTATCCTGACCATTTCTCCCACCAGATAAGTCTCCGGATTATCCACAGGAACAATTATCTTGTCAGTCATTTTATACTCAGCTTCCACTACTTTTACAAGGATTGTGTTGTCATTCACTTCATCAATCAGACCTACAAAGAATGTGTTTTTTCCAACAGTATTGCTCCCACATGCCACAATTATTATGCTTATTAACATTGCGAGTGTAAGAGTCAGACTATACTTCACCTTTTTTGCCATATTTTCCTCCCAATTTTATCCCATACCTTATATCCTACATTTACATAGTAGCTTATATTTCGTGCGCTCGCAATATAGTAAAAAATGCTCCTGACATAAATCAGGAGCATTACTATCACTCTTCCCTATCCACATTCAACACATCAAGCACCTCACGCACATTGTTTGCAGTCTCCACAATACTGTTTGACGCCGCCGCCATCTCCTCTGTTGATGCCGCAAGGGTCTGGGTTCTGCCATTGACCGCATTGATAACCTCAAGCAGTTCTCTTGTCTCTTTTCTGATTTTCTGGACTGACTCAAGCACACTTGCCTGGCTTGCGCTGCTCTTGTTTGCTGTCTCCTTGGAATCCTGTGCCAGCTTGTTTATCTCATCAGCTACAACCGCAAAGCCTCTTCCGGCTTCTCCAGCTCTGGCAGCCTCTATGCTGGCATTGAGTGCCAGAAGGTTTGTCTGTGAAGCTATTGATACTACCTCTTCATTGTTGTCACTCAATTCCTCTATGAGCTTGCCAATCTCAGCCATGGCTTTGTCCAGCTCTTCACAGAAATTAGCCACATTCTGTATGTCACCAGTGATTCCTGTACTCTCCTCTGCATTGCTCTCGTTGCCCTTTACCATATCCTCAACTGACTGGTAGAGGTTCTCAAACATCTCATTGACAGTATTAATCGTATCTTTGATGACATCCTGCTGCTCTACAATCTTATTTTTCTCTTCCTGTACTGTGTCAGCAAGCTCTAAAGCATGCTCTTTCTCTTTTTCCACATCTGACTTTACATAATGGATGCAGTTTTCTCTCTTATTAAATCCATTATATATAGCAGTTGCCATAAGCTCACAGGTCTCATAGCCACAGCACTCACAGTTGATTTTTCTGGACTCTGCTGTGGTCTTGTCCATGTCAATATACACAGCCTCAAGTTCTTCCTTGGAAGGTATCTTATAGCTGCAGTCTGCTGAGCGGTCTGTGTATTTTCTCAGATAATCCTCCAGATTAAGCTTGGCAAACTGCTTGTTGAGTCTGGCAAGCCTCTGGGCAGGAGTGAGCTTCTTGGACCAGGCACTTGCCTTGCTGTCTTTCTTGCTCTGCTCCTTGATAAGCTGTATGTTGTAAAGGGCATCATCTGTAGCAGCCTTGCTCTCCTCAACAGCTGTTCCGTACAGACATCCCATACCACAATTCAAAGCATCTATAAAGAGCTCCTTGTTCATGCTCTTTGCGATTTTATCCTTGTGCTTATCCAGATAATCGTAGACATGTCTCTCGCCCTCTATCTGTCTGATGTATACATCCTCACCTAAGAACCAGTATACGTTTTCCTTGAGTCCTCCCGGCATTGGATAAATTGAGCCCAGACCATACTCTATCTCATCTGTTGAAAAGTCTCCCCTCACATTGTGGTCTCTGACATATTTCATCAGATGGTCAAAGGTCACATTGTAGGATACGACTCCATGGTTGTTCGGGTCATCAATCTCAGCCTTCTTGGCTATACATGGACTGATAAATGCCAGCTTGTCACTGACTCCCATTTCCTTTTTGGCATATATTGCTGCACACATCATAGGGCTCTGCACTGGAAACAGCTTTGGTAAAAGCTCCGGTGCATATCTCTCTATATAGCCTACAACGGCTGGGCAGGGCTGTGATATGCCGCCCTTAAAATTGTTTTTCTGCACATAATTCAGATATCCCCAGGTTGTGATGTCTGCACCAAAAGACACACTTATTATCCTGTTTACACCAAGCTTCTTCAAACCGCCAAGCACACTCTCATACTCGGACATATAATTTGCCTTAAATGCCGGTGCAAGCAAAAGGGATATTTTAACTCCCTTTTGCAAATCCTTGAAAAACCTCTCTGTATCGTCACTGAACTCCCTTGCATGATGCTCACAGGCATCTATACAGGCTCCACATGCAATACACCTAAGCGGATCCACCTCTATGCGGGGATTTCCCTCTTCCTCCACAGTTTTGCAGGCTCCCATGCAGCTGCAGGCTCTGATACACTTATTACATCCTACGCATAAATCATTTGTAAATACTAACCCCATATTTAACAGCTCCTTACTATGTGTAATTTTTTGCCTTAAAGCTCGCTCTCATTAGTAATATGGTACCATTTTATAAGTATTCTGTCTAGCAAAAAGGGTAAAAAAAGAGCTAATGCGTGAATATTCACACACATCAGCTCATTCCAAAAACAATAACAAATACTAAAATTGCTATTATATTTACAATAGTAAGCGCAACATTTATTGCAGTAAGCTTTTTGATGGTTCCAACTGCGCTGGTGCTATCTGCCTGTGGTTCTGAATCGGTTAAGGCACCCGGCAGCATGCCCTCCGTGTGTCTCTCAACCTTTGCAATACAGTTTTCACAGACTATGCCGTTTTTCGCAGTCCCGCCACACAGCATACAGTCCGCAGGTCTCTCCCCAAGGCTTATGGATGTAAGCCTCTTGATGTACTTCCTGCCATAGCTTGTATGCTGAAATACTTTGTTCTTCTGTACTTTTCCTAATATGTAATTGATGTCCTTTGGATTGCTGCAGTCATACTCCTTGGCAATCTTGCAGATGCCATCAATCACATTTCTCTCATCATTTTTACTCATTGTTCTTCTCACAATATGTACCGGACTTTTATTATACCAACCAAGCCTGCCATGCACATTTGACATGCACAGCCAACTCCTATACTGGTAAAATTTTACCATATGTCCCGTAATATTACAAGAAGCCTGAATCTTTTAAAGTTAACTTAAATTTTGCCCTTACTCTACGTTCTTTAATGCCTGATCCATTGGAATCTTCTTAATTCTTCTGAAATCTAAAAACATAACTATGAGATAGCCGATGAATACAAATCCAAACATCTTCACATATCCTGCTGGTTTCATTCTGAAATTGAACCAGCCGCTATATGACTTAAGCATTTCTCTCCATACATAGTTCATAATCTCAGTTCCCAGTACAACACTTATCAAATCTGCTGCTATAACTACTATTGTAGTTGAGAGCAGGTAAAGACTTGCAATCTCGCGGTTTTCATAGCCCAATATCTTTGTCATTGATATTGCATTTTCGTTTTTCTCAATAATCAGCTTGGTAAGCAGATAGATTAAAACTGCTGAAAGCAAAATGCAGAGCACCTGAAAGTAGGTCATGTAGGAGCCCATAGAATGGTCAAGCTGGTTTGCCATCTTGGTTATATCCTCTATGGTGATTATGGCTGCTACATTATCCTCATCAATATCATCAAGCTTTTCATTGCTTAAGAAGCCGCTGAACTGGTTCTCCTTAAGCTCAAAGGTCTGGCTGAAGCTGTCAATCGGCATAAATACAGCAAGGCTCTGGCACTTGTCATACAGACCTGCCACCTTAAAGCTGTAGCTCTTATTCTCATACCTGGCATCCAGAGAAATCTCATCACCTACACTGATGCCGTACTTGTCTGCAAAGGTTGCGGAAATATATGCCTCATCCCCCTTTAGGTCCTTCAAATCAGCTATATCCACATAGTTACTGCCGCCGGCTATACCATATACAGATATTTCCTCGCTGAAATTATCTGTATTTTCCACAAGAGATGTCATATCAAACTTCTCCGCTCCCTTGACATCTGTTGTTACAGCATTGCCGTCCTCGTCCTCATAGCTCTTTAACACATACTGGTAGTCTGCAAACATCATGCTTTCTGTATTTTTTTTGTAAAAATCAAGTGTGTCCGGCATGCCGACTGCCATGGCAAGCATAACCATTACAAAGAGAATTCCTATAAACAGAATCAGGTAATTTGACATATTCTGGAACATGATACGCAGACGGAAACGACTTATAAATTTCCACCTTGGAAGTCTCATTGCCTTTTTCTTTTTGCTTTTCTTCAAATCATGTCTCAAAAACTGCAGTGGTGTGTGCTGCATCATGGTGACAATAACAATCAGGTTCACAACAAGCATGAGGATAACAGGAACAAGGGTGGTCTTCACAAAGGCATCCGGATTCCAGATTGTCACATATGCCGGCAGGCTGTAGCTGTTGTAATACATACCGACTACTACGCCCTTAAAGAAGCTGTAGCCTAAGGCATTTCCAACTATTGCTGCAAGGATTGTAACAAACACCGGCATTGAAATATAATGGCGGATCAGCTCCCCCCTGGTGTAGCCTGATGCACGGAGAGTTCCGATTGCAGAGCTTTCCTTTGCTATTGTGTTACTGATTGTCACACCGAATATAAAGGCAATTATTACAATAAGTATATCCAGAAGCACTCCACCCATTGCCTCATCTGAGCCCATATCATCTGTTGCAAAATTGATTGCAGGGTTCGAGTAGGCTGGCACATAGTCAGAAAGTTCTTTGTCGGCTACAACTGTCTGGGTCAAAAGTGCCTTCATGAAGTCATCCGACATGGTCTTTTCCTCTGTCTCATCTGCCGGCTCATCTGTGTACTGCCATGCATATGAATAGTGGATTGGCTTGCTTAATCTGTCAAAGCCATCCTCTGTAACCATAGCCACGTCAAATTTTAGGGCATCAAACATAAGGTCTGTTGTCTTCTCGTGAAGTGTAGAATAATTCACATATGCAATCAGGCCTACAACCTCATATTCATTTCTGCTTACAGCGATTGTGTCTCCCACCTTGACCCCTACATTGTCTGCATGCATTCTGTCGATTGCAATCTCATTCTCGTTTTCAGGCAGTCTGCCGTCCAAAATACATGCCTGATTAATGTAGTCAGTCTGTGGGAATACCCTGATGGTGCCGTCTAAGGTGCCATCGTTATTGTAGTCCTCATCCTCATTTCTAAAGAAGTTCTCATATACAGTTACAGGATGTGCATTAAAGTCTTTGTCGTCCAGCTCGTACTTTTCCTTTGCATCATCATACTTGTCGTTGATTTCATCCTGTACCTTATCCCACGCCTCCTCGTAAGCCTTGTCGTAGGCTTCATCGTAGGCACTGTCATAAGCCTTCTCATAAGCGCTGTCATAGGCTGACTGATAGCTTCCGTCCTGCTTTGCAGACTCAACTGCTGTGCTTACCATAGCCTCAGCACTCGCCTCATCCAGTCCCATTGCCATGATGCTCTGCTTTACCTGAGCTTCAAACTTGCTGTCAAATTCGTCCTTAAACTTCTGGTCAAACTCCGTCTTGAACTTATCGTCAAATTCATCTGCGAATTTATCGTCCAGCTCATCCTTAGCCTTATCCAGATAATACTGCTTTACATCTGCCTTATCTCCAGTCTCAATGGCAGTGATAAGCGCATCGTCTGCCTCCTTATCCAGCTCAAAGTGTCCGTCCTCACGATGGTACCTGGCCTTACCCTCAGAAGCTGCTGTCATCATGCTCTCGTTTGCTACATACATACCAGACACAAAGCCGATTGTCAGTACCAGAAAGAGGAATACTACCAGATACTTTTTCCAATCACCCAGCAATTCCTTTGGTATTCGTTTTATGAGTGGATTGCGTACCTTTTTTTTCTTCATACTAATCACACTCCTTACCACTCAAGCTCTTCTGCTGACAGCTTGTGCTCGTTAATATCGTTGTGCCTTACCTCTCCATCACGGAGCTTAATCACATGGTCTGCCATGTTTTTGATTGCCTCATTGTGAGTTACCATGATGATTGTGTTTCCGTATTTTTTGTTTACATCCTCTATGAGCTTTAAGATTTCCTTAGAGGTCTTATAATCGAGGGCTCCTGTAGGCTCATCGCAGAGTAAAATATCAGGATTCTTGACAATAGCCCTGCCTATTGATACTCGCTGCTGCTGTCCACCTGACAACTGGTTTGGTAATTTGTAACGATGCTCGTAAAGCCCCAGAGTGTGTAAGAGCTCGTCAATATCCAGCGAGTCATCCGACAGGTAAGCTCCCACCTCGATATTTTCCTTTACATTCAGGTTGCTAATCAGATTGTACATCTGGAATACATATCCAAGGTGCTTCCTGCGGTACTGGGTCAGCCCCTTTTCATTCATATCCTCAAGCTTATCCCCATTTATTGATATATAGCCTGAGTCAGCCTGGTCTATACCGCCTATGATATTTAGCAGGGTCGACTTGCCTGAGCCTGACGGTCCCAGTAAAACACAAAACTCGCCTTTGGCAACAGAGAAATTCATTCCTCTAAGTACCTCCTGGCGAGTCTCTCCGCTTCCGAATCCCTTTTTCAAATCTACAATCTCAAGAAATTTTCTTTCTTCTTCTGACATAATTACCCCTTTCTATGAAACTTTTGTGATATCAGGCTTACGTTCGTTTCATTAGACTTATTTATGTTAGTTTTAACTAATTCACTTGAATTATAGCATATCTTTCTCTGTTGGCAAGGGAAATATAAAAAAAGTGTGCCCCAAAGCACACTTTTTTATCATGTCTATTATAATTCCTGGTTATCTAAGAGATTTGTCATACTCTTTACCCCTGTCAGAATGGTTGAACCATTGTGCAGGAGCGCAGAGCTTGATGGTGACATAATACCGCTTAAGCCTAAGGCAATTAATGTGGAGTTAAAGCCTATGACAAATCTGTAGTTGCTGTGGATTCTATCCATAAGGGCAGCGCTGATTTTTCTCATAGTTACAAGTCTCATGAGATTGTCTGTGGAAATGGTAATGTCCGCAATCTCTCTTGCAATTGCTGCTCCTGCCTCGATTGCCACTCCTACGTCAGCCTCTGAAAGTGCAGGGGAATCATTGACACCATCACCAATCATGATGACCTTGTGTCCAAGCTCTCTCTGCCTCCTGACATAAGATGCCTTATCCTCCGGCAGTACCTCTGCGTAAAACTCATCGATACCGATTTTTGCTGCGACAGCTCTGGCTGTCTTTAGATTATCACCGGTCATCATGCAGATATTCCTGATGCCAAGCTTGTGAAGCTCCTTCATCACAAGGGCTGCCTCATCCCTGACCGGGTCAAAAATACATAAGACTGCCGTGAGCATGCCGTCTATTGCCAGATATATTCTTGAATATTCCGGCTTTATAGCGTCAAGCCTGTCCTTTTCATCTGCCGGAATCTGGCAGCCCTCGTCCTCTATCACGAAATGATAGCTTCCGATTACCACCTTTTTCGCTCCAATATAGCTGCTGACACCATGGGCTACTATATACTCAACCTTTGAATGAAGCTCCTCATGGCTTAGGCCTTTTTCCTTTGCTCCATCTACTATTGCATTAGCAACAGAATGTGGATAATGCTCCTCCAGGCAGGCTGCCACTCTTAACATCTCATCCGGGTCTTCTCCGCCAAAGGTGATAACCTCCATGAGCTTTGGTGCAGCATAGGTCAATGTACCGGTCTTGTCAAAGACTATTGTATCAGCCTCTGCCACAGCCTCCATGAACTTGCCGCCCTTTATTGATATGCCGTATTCCCTTGCCTCCCGGATTGCTGAGAGCACTGACAATGGCATAGACAGCTTCATGGCACATGAATAGTCAACCATGAGGAAGGACAAGGCCTTGGTCACATTTCCGGTAAAAAGATATGTAAGTCCAAAGCCTGCCAGACTGTATGGCACAAGGGAATCCGCTAAGCGGTATGCCTTTGCCTCAGTATTTGACTTAAGCTTCTCTG
>ERZ1034882.869-NODE-869-length-12508-cov-8.833695_pt1 | contig 12508 bp, 9 predicted proteins | sample MGYA00520606_ERZ1034882 | MGnify/ENA primary metagenome ERZ1034882 (study PRJEB33766, sample SAMN09781726) | gut metagenome | biome: gut microbiome | host: Homo sapiens | place: Madagascar | study: EMG produced TPA metagenomics assembly of the PRJNA485056 data set...
TAACTAATAAGATTGCCGCTACAATAATGCGGATCAATACTTTTTTCTGTTTCTTAGTCATAGCTTCCTCTTTTCCGAGAGCATCCTATAAATAGATCTCGCAGTCATCCTCTACTCTCTTGCAGGCTTTTACTACGTTCTCCATAACGGCCTTCTCATCGCTGTCATCGGCAAATTCCACCTTCATCTTCTGGGTCATGAAGCTGACGGTTGCATCGGTAACACCCTCTACCTTCTTCGCTGCATCCTCCATCTTCAGAGCACAAGCTGCACAGTCTACTTCGATCTTGTAAGTTTTCTTCATGGTAATATCCTCCTCTTTCTCCATTCGCATTTTTTGTTTAGTTGCTAATGATTTGCATTTAGTTTTAATATTCATTCATATGAACCACTGTTCATATGTTTATATTACCACATGCCCTCAAAAAGTCAATAGTATTTTTTAATGTTTTGGAATGCTTTCAAGAAAACAGTAGCCCCGGCGGGGTATAAGAATAAGCAGACGTCGGTACTTAGCAGTCATACTATGACCGCTTATGTACCGCTACGCTCTGCGACAGAGCGCGAGCGTGTCGCGTTTCTTATACCCCACCCGGGCTACGGGGATATTTCATTATTTATCGTTCACCGGAATCTGCTTCAGATTCTCCACGGGTTCCAGGATCTCATTACTGCGGATGTCAATGATGGGACCGCCGGTTCCTTCAATGTACTCTCTGGTAATGGTAACCCTTCCGATGTTATCATCCTTCGGGATCTCATACATGATATCCAGCATGAAGTCCTCGATGATGGAGCGCAGAGCTCTGGCACCGGTATCACGCTTCATTGCCTTCTCGGCAATGGCATCCAGGGCATCGTCTGTGAACTCCAGTTTTACCTCATCCAGCTCCAACAGCTTCTGGTACTGCTTAAGAATCGCATTCTTCGGCTCTTTCAGGATCTTCACCAGCATATCCTTTGACAATCCCTGTAAAGTACAAATGATCGGCAGACGACCGATAAATTCCGGAATCATACCAAACTTGCGGATATCCTCCACAGTCACCTTGGATAAAATATCAGTATCTTTATCGTATTTATCCTTCAGTTCCGAGTTGAAACCGATGGATGCGGTCTTGGTCAGGCGCTCCTTGATGATCTCGTCCAGATCCGGAAACGCACCACCGCAGATAAACAGAATGTTACGGGTGTTCACCGTTGCCAGAGGTACCATGGCATTTTTGCTGTTGGCACCTACCGGCACCTCCACTTCCGCACCCTCCAGAAGCTTCAACATACCCTGCTGTACACTCTCTCCGCTGACATCCCGGGAGTTGGTGTTTTTCTTCTTGGCGATCTTGTCGATCTCATCGATGAAGATGATACCTTTTTCCGCCTTTTCTACGTCATTGCCCGCCGCTGCCAGCAATTTGGATACCACGCTCTCGATATCATCACCGATATAACCGGCCTCAGTCAGAGAGGTGGCATCAGCAATAGCCAGAGGCACATCCAGAAGTTTTGCCAGTGTCTTTACCAGATAGGTCTTACCGGAACCGGTGGGGCCGATCATGAGGATGTTGGACTTTTCGATCTCAATCTCATCCATAGTGTCAGTGGCCACTCTCTTGTAATGGTTGTATACTGCTACGGAGATGACCTTCTTGGCTTTTTCCTGTCCTACCACGTATTCATCCAGACTGGCCTTGATCTTATGAGGTGCCGGAATGTCCTTGATATTGAATACCGGTTTGGGACCTTCCGCCTTCTTTTTCTTCTTGAGTTTCTGCTTGTTGGGAATACCGCCGTCTCCCTGAAGATCCGCCAGATTCACAAAACTGATGTTGGGGAATCCGTTCTGTCCGTTAAACTGGTTGAAATCATTGGGATTGTTCAACATTCCCTGATAATCGAACTGGCTCACAGTCTCCATGGTCTTGTGCATGCAATCATCGCAGATGCAGATATGGTTGGGCAGCTTGAACATTCTGCCGGCTTTGCTCTCCGGTCTGCGGCAGATAAAGCAGACGTCCTCATATTCGCTGCTGTCCTTTTTGTCCTCTGTCTTTTTATCAGCGGAATTTTCACCCGCAGTATCCACGACCTGCGTGTCCTCGCTATTTTTTTCATTATCCCGATTTTCGCTCAGAATAGTCTCTGTTTTTTCCTCCTCGGGAATTACTTCTCTATAATTATCAGTCATGTTATTCTCCTCTTTGTCTATTGCGCAGTGCTCATTGCGGTATCACTTCGTTCTACCTTGATGTCCGGGCTTCGCCCTACACATATCGTGTCTTACGTAATCCCGCCTGCAAGCAGTCGGTTTTCGTAATCCTCGATCCTTGCTGCTTTCTTCTCGCAGTGCTCATCTCGGTATCTCTTCGTTCTACCTCGATGTCCGGGCTTCGCCCTACACGTATCGTGTCTTACGTAATCCCGCCTGCGAGCAGTCGGTTTTCGTAATCCACGATCCTTGCACTGCTCATGCCTACGCTTATTATATCTAATTCGAATGGCTGCTACAAGTGAAGTTTTTCTAAACAAAATCCCCGGGAGAGCCAGTTGGTCTTCCGGGGATTATTCTAACCATCCGATTTTTGTGATTAAAAATCGCTATATTTATTTTTTGTCTGCAGGTCTGCTGCCCAGTGTCAGATTCAGTTCTACAGATACATATTCACCGTTCTGAGGTCTCTGTACCGTTATGGTTGCGGAATCACCGGCTGCATAGTACTGTAATGTCTTCTGAAGATCAGAGTAGGATGAGATGCTGCTGCCGTCGAATTTTGTAATGATATCACCTTTCATGATACCGGCATTCGCTGCTGCACTGCCTTCCTCTACGGATACTACATAGATGCCTTCCGGCATGTTGTACATCTGAGAGATCTGGGAAGTTACTTCCTGCAGAGAGATACCGATATAACCGACTTCATCCTCAGCTACTTTGGTTCTGGTCTGACGCTCCATCAGGTCTGCAATGATGGGACTTGCAGAAGTGATAGGGATGGCATAGCCCATACCTTCTACCATACCTTCTACGGTAGTACCAGCGATCTTGTTAGAGTTGATACCGATGACCTCACCGTTCATATTCAGCAGTGCACCGCCGGAGTTACCGGGGTTGATAGCTGCGTTGGTCTGGATGAAAGTACCGGTAGAACCGTTCTCCAGAGTGATCTCACGATTCAGGGCACTTACAATACCGTTGGTAACGGACTGACCATATCCAAGTGCATTGCCGATGGCGATTACCGGCTCACCAAGCTTCAGGTCATCACTGCTGCCTAAAGTAGCAACAGTAATGGCATTCTTGGTATCATCACTCAGATCATTTAAAGATACTGCGATCACTGCCAGATCCATATCGGAATCCAGTCCTTTGACCTGTGCCTGTGCTTCACTGCCATCGATAAAAGTAACGGTCAGAGTATCTGCACTCTCTACTACATGATTATTGGATACGATCAGCAGTTCATCATCGGTCTTACCTACAATGATACCGGAACCGCTGGCTGCTTCTTCCTGTGTATACTGCTGTCCGAAGACATTGGCTGTCTCGGTAAAGTTATTTACGATGGATACCATGGCAGGCATTACTTTTTCTACCACATTGGATACATCGGACTCTACATAAGTAACATTGGTAGCCAGCTGTGCACTCTGGGTACTTTCTGTCGTTGCCTCAGAAGCGATCTCATCTACCACTGCGGTATCTGTGCTGGTCGTAAACATCCCGGTTCCCTGCTGTACTGCATAGAAACCGATTCCTGCGAACAGTCCGAAGAACAATCCCAGGCTGACACTTACCATTGCCTTCCGGAAGTAACCGCCATTTTTTTTGGTTTTCTTAGGCTCCGTATTGTTGCTGCCTGTGGTTCCGCCCATCTGATAAGTGGTGTAACCATTGTTGCTTCCTGCTGCACTCTGGGTAGTACTATGATTTTCATAGCCATAACTGTTTTCTGTTCTCGTCTCATTCAGATCTGCTCCACTGAATGTACCGGTTGTATTTTCATTGCCGGTTCCGTAACCGGAAAAATTATCATTCTCGTACATATTGCTTCCTCCTATCCTGTTGCAAGTGAGAAACTCTTTTTACCATTATCTGTTTCATTTCTTCCTCTCACCCTATGAACACAGTATATCCGTCAATTGTGTCCGAATTGTGATAACTTTCTGAAGCAATTATGAATCCTGAAAAAACAGAGAGTCTGTTCTGCCTGCAAGCAGTCCTCAGTCTCTCTATGGGTAAGTTATTACACTCTACTCAACAGTAACGGATTTTGCCAGGTTTCTGGGTTTATCCACGTCACAGCCGCGTCCCACTGCCACATAGTAGGAGAACAACTGCAAAGGAATGATTGCCAGAGAATTGGTAAAGTACGGATTGGTCTCGGGGATGTATATTACATAATCCGCCGCTTTCTCAATGGCCTTGTTGCCTTCAATGGTGACTGCCATAACAAAGGCTCCTCTTGCTTTTACTTCTACCATATTACTGATGGTCTTCTGGAACAGATCCGGCTGGGTTGCCAAAGCCACTACCAGCGTACCATCTTCGATCAGAGAAATCGTACCATGTTTCAGTTCTCCGGCTGCATAAGCCTCAGAATGAATATAGGAAATCTCTTTCAGTTTCAGGGATCCTTCCAGCGAGATTGCATAGTCAATACCGCGTCCGATGAAAAAAATATCTCTTGCTCCCACGTAACGATTGGCAAAATGCTGAATCTTCTCCTTCTGTCCCAGAAGCAGTTCAATCTGATCCGGCAGGCATCTTAAATCTGTCAGCATACCGGCGAACTTCTCCTGATCAATAGTACCACGTACCCTGGCGAATTTCATAGCCAGCATGTAAAGTGCAGTTAGCTGTGCACTGTAAGCCTTGGTGGTAGCCACTGCGATCTCGGGACCTGCCCAGGTATACATAACACTGTCTGCCTCTCTGGCAATGGAGCTTCCCACCACATTGACAATGCCCAGTACCTTGAAGCCCCTTTCCCTGGACTCTCTCAGTGCTGCCAGAGTATCTGCCGTCTCACCGGACTGGCTGATGACAATGACCATATTACCCTTCTGAAGAATCGGATCACGATAACGGAATTCACTGGCCACATCCACTTCTACCGGAATTCTTGCCAGACCCTCGATCACATATTTTGCGGTAACTCCGGTATGATATGCGGAGCCGCAGGCCACAATATGGATCTTCGTGATCTCTTTGATCTCTTCATCACTCATGTTCAGCTCTTCGATCACAATATCATTATCCTTGATTCTCGGAGAGATGGTATCGTTGATGGTCTTCGGCTGCTCATAGATCTCTTTCAGCATGAAGTGCTCATATCCAGCCTTTTCTGCCGCATTGGCATCCCAGTCAATGGTCACCGGCTGCTTCTCGATCTCTTCCTCATCCACGGAGAAGAAACGCAGACTACCCTGCTGTAATTCCACAACTTCCTGATTGTCTACATAATATACGGTTCTGGTATATTTCAATATCGCAGGAACATCGGAAGCGATAAAGCTGCCGTTGTCGCTCTTTCCCACGATCAGCGGGCTGTCCTTGCGGGCTGCAAAAATCTTATCCGGCTGATCTGCAAACATGATTCCCAGCGCATAAGAGCCTTCCACACGATGAAGCACCTTCGTGATGGCTTCCAGAGGATTTCCCTTGTAATAATAGTCTAACAGATGTGCCAATACCTCGGTATCAGTCTCGGATACGAACTGATACCCCTTATCCTGCATCTTTTTCTTCAGGGGAATATAGTTCTCGATAATGCCGTTGTGTACCACGGCAATGGTTCCCGCATTGTTCATATGCGGATGGGAATTGATATCGCTGGGAGCTCCGTGAGTTGCCCAACGGGTATGTCCGATACCGGAGGTTCCTTTCATATTCTCTCCGCCGTGAGTCAGGTTCTCCAGAACCTTAAGTCTTCCCACTGCTTTTCTGGTGTTGATCTTCTCACCGTCAAAAATCGCCATACCTGCGGAATCATATCCACGGTATTCCAGCTTGGACAGACCGTCCAGAATGATCGGCGCTGCCTGTTCTGTTCCAATATAACCTACAATACCACACATAGTCATACATCCTTTCTGTTCTGTTTCCAGTATTCCTTGTTGGAAGTAAAAGCAAGTACCCATTTTTTCGGGAGCCTGCGATAGTTCTTTCCCAGTAAATAACCTGCATATTTACAGGCGCATTGCATATAAAAATGGGGCAATCCGGCAGACATATGGTTGCTGCGCAAATATACCGTCACATCTTTCACCATTCGTTTTCCCTCGGACTCCGAAGGATATGCTGCAAAAATCTCGGGATGCTCTGCCTGCGATACTCCCAGGTCAAAGTTTCTGTGGAACTGCTGCCCGTTAGTATAATTATGAGAATGCACCACCTGCGCATCCGCCGCATAAGCCACAGAGTATCCTGCTTCCACCGCCTTTGCCGCATAGATCATATCTTCATTAAATATCGTATGTCTGACGAACCCGCCCAGTTCCTCATAGATCTCCCGGCGATAGGCCGCACAGACATTGGAGCAGAAAAAGGTCTTGATTCCCAGGCTGTCCAGGTCTGCTGCCGATTTGATCCGGGACTTTGCCGGATAGTTAAATTCTCTGGTATAGCTCTCCACCGGTGTCGAATCCTCTCTGGGCAGCTGTCTCGCATAGGCCACCGCCACTTCCCCCTGCAGGGGTTCCACCAGTTTTTCGATCAGCCTGTCATCTTTCGGCATGGCATCCTGTGTCATCATCACGAAGACATCCGCAGAAGACTTTTTTACTCCCATCCGTCTCGTACCGCCATGATCGAACTCTCTTTTGGATACATGGTATACCTTGACATTCTGATAGGTTTCCAGAAATCTGATTCCGTAGATCAGCTGATCAAAATATTTTTCTTCCGTATTCAGAAGAATCACCTGATGTACCGGTACGCTCTGACTGCCCAGTTTATCCAATAATGTAAATAATTCTTTTCCCGGCTTATACAGGGGAATGATCACATCTATCTCCATGTCAGAGCGCTCCTCACTTTTCCAATCTCTGGTTCATTATACTTTAACTCTTATTGCGGCACAAGCCTTTTCCTACTGTCCAAGAGGATTATAACCTTCTTGGTAATGCACAAGGGAGCCCCGGCAGATTCCGGAAGACTCCCTTGTATTCCTGTTGCTTTACTCTATACACTGTTTCTTACTTATTCATATAAGGTGATGTGTCAGATTCAATCTTATTGCTGTATTCCTTCACGTTGCTGGTTACGGAATAGTTGGCATCATCAAACAGGAACTGATGCAGCCATACTACATTGCTTTCGAGATTTACCGGAATAACACAGCTTCCCTTTGCACCGATATTGCCGGTGTCACGCATGGTCTCTTCGGGGAAACCTCCTTCGTCCACTATGCGATAATTTGAAATATTGCTCAGCAGATCCAGGATGTCCTTGGAATCCAGACTGGTGTAAATGTCGTCGATGGCACTGTTGAATACCTTGGACAATGTTGCATAATCTGCTTTCTTTGCCTGATCTTCGATTGCCTGAATGACTTCACGCTGACGGGCAGCACGCTTAAAGTCGTTACCAGCGGTATAACGGATACGGCAGTAAGCAGTAGCCTGCAGACCATTCAACAGCTGCATACCGGTCTCAGTTACCGGTGTATAATCGCATTTCAAAACTTCTGCAATACCGATCTGATAGTTGTTGATATGCTTGATCTCCTCAGAGTCCACATCAATATAGATACCGCCCAGACCGTCGATCACTTCGCTCAGTCCTTTATAGCCTACGGTCACAAAGTTCGTAATATCCATATCCAGATTCATGTTCAGCATCTTAACCGCCTGCTCTGCTCCGCCATAGGAATAAGCGGCATTGCATTTCTGGTAGGAATCCGTACCGATATTCAGGTACGTATCACGATATACGCTGACCAGTTTGATATCACCGGTATCCATGTTGATGCTGGCGATCATGATACTATCGCTTCGGCTGCCCTTGTACAACAGGCTTTCCTTGGTGGCATCCACACCGAACAGGGCAATGTTCATATAGCCCTTCATAGTTTCATCCTGCTGCACCTCTTCGGGAATCTGAAGTTCTTCTGTCTCCAGAACGGTTACCTTGGGGCCCTCATTGCTGGTATGAGTCATTACCAGATACAATACTGCTACCATGAACAGGATCACTACGATCTCTACGCCAAAGATGATAACCTTTCTTCTCTTCTTGGCTGCACGCTGTTTGGCAGACATTCTCTTCTGTCCGTTCGCAGCTCCGGTTCTCTGTCCACTGCCGGCAGGTCTCTGACCGCTTCCGACGGGTCTCTGTCCTGTAGGTCTCTGTGCGCTTCCGGAAGGTTTTCTTCCGCTTCCGGCAGGTCTCTGACCATTGCCGCCATTGTTGTTAGAATTTGTTGCCATCTTGTCTTCTCCTTGTACTAATAAGCATTTTTATTGATAAATCCTGTAAAGAACGTCATAAGAATGATCTTGATATCAAATCCAATGGTCCAGTTCTCAATATAGTAAATATCATATTCGATTCTCTTCTTGATGGAGGAATCACCGCGCAAGCCATTCACCTGTGCCCATCCGGTCAGTCCCGGCCGTACCTGATGTTTTACCATGTAACGGGGAATCTCTTCCTTGAACTTTTCCACAAACTGCGGTCTTTCCGGTCTGGGACCGACCAGACTCATATCTCCTTTTAAGATATTGAACAGCTGGGGAAGTTCATCGATACTGGTACGTCTGAGAATCTTACCGATACCGGTGACTCTGGGGTCATTGCGTACCGTCCATCCCTTTTTCTCTTCCGCCGCCGTCTGCATTGCCATGCTGCGGAATTTGTACATATAAAACGGCTTATTATGAAGTCCTACCCGTTCCTGCTTAAAGATCACCGGTCCCGGGCTGGACAGCTTTACCAGAATTGCTGATATAAGCATGATCGGTGAGGTAATAATGATACCGAAAATGGAACCAACGATATCCATTGCCCGCTTGATCACCATATTGCCCGTGTTCGTCAGCGGTACATACCGGATATTGATCACCGGTAATCCCATCAGATCCTCCGTATATGGTCTGCTGGGGATCAGACTGCTGTAATCCGGAATGAATTTGGTGTGCACCCCGGATTTCTCACAGATATCCACCACACCTTCCAGATAATCATAATCCTTCAGGGAAAGTGTGATCGCGATTTCATCCAGCTTGTTCTCCGGAAGGATGTATTCCAGATTACCAAGCGTTCCCAGTACTTTCACTCCCTTATAGGTCGTGCCGCCCGGGATGTGCTCATCCAGAATACCACACACTACATATCCCCATTGGGGATTGCTGAGGATTCTGTCGATATATTCCTCCGCCGCCCGGGAATAACCTACCAGCAAAATGTGCTTCAGGTTGTACCCCTTTTTCCGTATGGAACGCAATGCCTTGCGCATGATGATACGGAATACGGAAGTCAGAAAAACATTCAGGACATAAAAAATTGCCATGACGGATCGTGAAAAATTGATCTCACGGATGATCATATATAAAATAATGATCAAAGCCGCCAGGCCAATGGTATTCGCCTGCAGGATACTGTATATCTCATGTCTGCGGCGAACCGTACGCTTCGGGGAATACACACTGCACCGGTAATACAGGAACATATAACCGGGTACAATAAAGGGAAGCAGCATATAATAATCCTGCACCGGCAGGACACCGATCCCCGGACCGTCATTTAAGATATAAAATTTGATATAATAGGCAAGGACAAAAGATACTGCCGTAATCAGCGCATCTATTATCACAAGAAGCCTGTTAAAGACTTTCTGGTTGTCTTTTATCATACGGGTCACCCAATCTTTAAGTCCGAAAAGCTTCTTTTCAACGATTTCATTCTACAATAACGGTGGTTTTTTCTCAACTTAAGAATTTATGAAGCGATTTCTTAAGATTTCATAAGAATTCGAAAAACATTCAGGTATAATTGCCACTGAATCTTCACATAATTCCATAGATGACTCCATTGAAAGCGCACTTTTGCCTGCTTTCCCACAGGACCCACGGTACGTTTCCACCCTTCGGCCAATCCCTTTAAATATAGTTTTCCCATTCTCTTCTTACAAAAAAACAGAAATTTTATGCCAAATCCAAGCAAAAAGAACGGCAGATTCAGGATCCACTGTAGTAGCGGCATATTTTTGCCGATGACATAGATATTATTGGAAGAAGAAAGTTCCGTTTTCCGGGAATTGTAGCGGGATCCCGTAGAAGCACTGCCGTAATGCAGAACGGATGCCGTCGGCTCGTACCGGTTCTCATAGCCGTAGATCCGGGCACGGTAACCGATATCCAGATCTTCCAGATAAGCAAAATGCGCTTCGTCAAAATAACCGATCTCCTCAAATACCTGACGTCTGTAAATTGCCGCTCCGCCACAGGCTGAGAATATGCTGACATTCTTGTCATAATCCACAGCAGGCCGGCCTTTTCCCCGGGAATATGCCCATCCCAGAACGCAGTAGCGGTCTCCCGCATCATCCAGCAGCTCTGGCTTATCCCACATAAGCATTTTGGCGCTGACGGAAAAGATCTTTTCATCCTTCCGAATGGCATCATACAATCCTTTCACAAATCCAGCTTCTACTCTGGTATCGTTGTTCAACAGGATCACATAGGGGCTTCGTGCCTCCCGGATTCCCAGATTCACCGCATGACAGAAGCCGGTGTTCTCCGGCAGGGCGATCAGACGCACCTGCGGTTTTCCCCCCTCTTCTGCCGGTGCCTCTTTTTTGTGACACCATTCGCTGTCCAGATATTCCACGCTCCCGTCAGCAGAACCATTGTCTATGATCAGCACTTCATATTCCGGTGCATTTTCCTGTCCCTGACACAGGGAAGCCATGCATTCCGGTAAATATTTCATTCCGTTGTAATTGGGTATAACGACGGTTACTTCCTTCATAGTCTCTCCCATTTCTCCGGATACTCCGGCAGATACAGCAGTCTTCCCCGTTTTCGTAATGCTTCCGATAATTGCAGACTTAAAAGCCGGATATCTGCCCCGGCAGGCAGTGTGGAGCTGTCAAATACCGGCTGTTGTTCCGGACCTCTTACTACTTCCGTATAAGGCACTCCCACGATTTTTTCAAACAATTCCCTGTCAGCTGACCGGATCCTGATGCAGCGAAGGTCTAACGCTTCTGCATCCTGGGACAGCTCCGCCCGATGAAGATAACCGCCAAAGTCCTTCGGCAGTCCCTCGTAGAACACCTTTCCGTCCGCAGTCATTCTGCCGCCGGCGATCCTGCCGCGGTTTTTCCCAGACAGCACTCTGCCACCTACGGCAGCCACATCCGGTCTCTCCTGTAATACCTCTGTATATTGTAACCGATAAAATCCTACATGTCTGGTCTCCTCTGCCTTTGCCGGGATCCCACGCTCTGCCGTATGATCCTGCAGTGCACGCAGCCCCGCTTCGTAAGCATATTTCTTGCTGTGGGGATTGGCTGCTGTAGATGCTTCATGGCATCTCCAGTGATACAGCACTCTGGGAATATGAAGAATTCTCTCCTCCCCGGAGCGGCCATCTGCAACCAGCACCTCTGACACTGTCCGCAGCACCAGATCATAGTCCTGGGCACCGTCGCATTCTGACCGGAATGCAAGTTTCTTCATCAGATCTGCATCCATCACCAGAAAATGGCAGATATAGTTATTACTCAGGATTAAATCGTAATTAAAGTCTTCTTTATGGTTGGGATCGTAATATTTTGTCTCATCCCCGTTGCATTTGTCTTCATCCGAATAAGCGAATGCAACTCTGACACCTCTGTCATTTGCTTTGGTAATAGCATCTGCCATCTCATACAGAGCATCCGGTGTCAATACATCATCATGATCCAGCAGGCCGATATATTCTCCCCTTGCATAGGGTAATGCCTGATTGGTATTCGCCGCAATTCCGGCATTTTCCGTAAGGTGTATATAGTGGATCCTTGCATCCGCTGCAATAGTTTCCGCATTTTCCGGGAGCCGTTCTGTCAGGAATCCCTGATTTGTCAACGTCTCCTCCACACTGTGATCCTCTGTGGCATCCGCCAGAATCAGTTCCCAGTGAGGATAGCTCTGTTGCATAACGCTTGTTATCATTCTGTTCAGATAGATTTCCGGGGTACGGTACAACGGCACCACAATGCTGAGTGTAACCGGATTATCCCATTTTCTGCAACTTTGCCTTTCCAGTTCCTCTTCCGGACAGGGCACATAAAAATAGCGGTCTGTCTCTGTCAGGCGTTCCCTTACAGAGATCCAGGTTTCCCTCAGGCCGTTGCGTTGCAAATAATATAGAGTTTTCTTAAGGTTTGCTATGTTCAGCTTTGCCACGGATACCTCCACTTTTATAAAAGAGCAAATCGCCCTTCCCGGGCGATTCGCTCTTAAAAATAACATTAACTATTCAGAACCCCATTCGCAAAATCGCTCTTTCAGAGCTTTCCTGAAT
>ERZ1034882.870-NODE-870-length-12498-cov-22.814755_pt1 | contig 12498 bp, 11 predicted proteins | sample MGYA00520606_ERZ1034882 | MGnify/ENA primary metagenome ERZ1034882 (study PRJEB33766, sample SAMN09781726) | gut metagenome | biome: gut microbiome | host: Homo sapiens | place: Madagascar | study: EMG produced TPA metagenomics assembly of the PRJNA485056 data...
CAAACCTAGACAGAGCCAAAGGTGGAACGACGGATACGTTAATTAAAACTTTGGGATTATCGGATTTTTATATCAAAAATTTTGGAGGCGAATTTACTCGTTATATAGATTTTCAAACCTCAGTTCAAGACTTTATTACAAAGCTCAAAGTAATTTCACCACACTTGAGATATGTTAATAATAAAGGAATTACCAAACTTAAACGTATAGCTTTTTGTGCAGGAAGTGGAACAGAATTTATTCAAGAGGCATTTGAAAACGGTGCTGATGCTCTTGTTACAGGCGATTTAAAATTTCATACTGCACTTGATAGTCCTATTGTTGTTTTTGATATAGGACACTTTGAGAGTGAAATAATAGTTTTAGATGTATTTGAAAAACTAATCAACAATTATGTAAAAGTTGTTAGAGCTAAAGAACATAGTCCTCTTATTTATCCTTTTTAGTTTGAAAAGGATAATCGCTTTTTATCTGCCAACCATCAAACATCATTACCGCTGCACAATATTGATAGTTTCCACCCTTTACCTGCTCAATAAAAAACTCTCTGTTATATTTTTCTGGAGTATTTGCTTGGTATGTATAAGGTTGAAAGAAATATTGATCTTTTAATGGGCTATAAAATAAAAAACTAAACGTATTTACGCATCCAATTCTACTATCTACATCATCAATTAATTTTTTATCTGTTAAATAAGATAGATGAATTAAACCATTATGATTGTCCTGAACGTGATTAGCGTTATCATCAGACTTTGCACTCCCAGCCCAATTTACCATAGAAAGAACCGAACCATCTGAAAGAACTACAAATAAAGTACTATATCCTGTTTCTTCATCTGTTTTAACAAACTCATCAATAACTTTTAAATATGGTTTCAAATAAGTATCAAACCAATTCTGCATTTCTTCGCCATTCCTAGTAGTAGTAAAACCTTGCCAATCCTCCATTGACCCATATTCTGCAATAGCTGAATTTGTCGCCTGCGACATTACAGTATAGAATTTTTTAACCTTATTAACCGTTACTTGTTTTCTATGGTTCATTATCATAGTAGGCAAAGTCATCGCCGCAACAATCCCAATTATCCCTAAAGTAATCAAAACTTCCGCAAGAGTAAATGCAGGTGTTTTTAGTGAAAAGCGAGAAGTGAAACATGAAAAGACCTTATCATTTTTAAAATTCATACCAAACCTCTTAATAATTATAATAATATACTCTATATTTACTATAGTAAACATTACAGTTATTATAATCTCTTTGCGGAACATTGTCAATAATATAGAATTATTTTATGGAAAATAATTTCGGATATATTTTAGGTTCAAACATAAGAGCAGAGAGATTGCGCCGACACCTAACACAAGAACAATTGGCAGAAAAACTAGACATGAGCATAAATTATGTCGGGAAGCTTGAACGAGGTGTGATAATTCCGAGTGCATTAGTTATTTTCAAGTTATCAAAAATTCTTCGAACAGATATGAACGAATTGTTCAAAGAAATCACATAAAATTATTGACAATTAATTTTTAGTATATATAATAGAAATGTACCCAGTAATGGGGTGTCGCCAAGTGGTAAGGCAGCGGTTTTTGGTACCGCCATTTCGGAGGTTCGAGTCCTTCCACCCCAGTTTTTTAAAAGACTTATCAAATGATAAGTCTTTTTTAGTATTATTTTTTTTTACAATTTTCATTTCTCCTGATTTTGCTCTCTGCAATAGTAAAGTTATTAGCATAAATAATATTCCATTATCTATAATTAGCTTTCCATTCTTATTTATTAAAAATAAACTAAAAAAACGAGGCTTCCTAAATTGAAAGTCTCGTTTTTATTATATTTAGCTTTAATTAATTTTAACTTATGCTTTTGCTCCTGATTTTTCGATGATTTCTTTTTCAACGTTAGCAGGAACTTGTTCGTAGTTGTGGAATTCCATTGAGAATGTACCACGACCTTGAGTGTTTGATCTCAAGTCTGTTGCGTAACCGAACATATTTGCCAATGGAACTAATGCTCTTACGATTACATTACCAGTGTTACCTTGAGGTTCTTGACCTTCAACACGGCCACGTCTTCTTGAGATGTCACCGATAATTGTACCAGTAAATTCATCAGGAATTTCGATTTCAACTTTCATCATTGGTTCAAGGATACAAGGTTGTGCTTTGCGGCAACCGTCTTTAATAGCCATAGAACCAGCGATTTTGAACGCCATTTCTGATGAGTCAACTTCGTGGTAAGATCCATCGTAAAGTTCAACTTTAACGTCAATCATTGGGAATCCAGCTAAGATACCGCCTTCAAGAGCTTCTTCCATACCTTTTCTTGCAGGTTCAATGTATTCTTTAGGAATAGCACCACCAACGATTTTGTTTTCGAATACAAATCCGGCATTTTCTTCTGCTGGAGAAATTCTAACTTTAACGTGACCATATTGACCTTTACCACCTGATTGACGGATGAATTTAGAATCTTGATCAGCGTTTCCACGAATTGTTTCTCTATAAGCTACTTGTGGTTTACCGATGTTAGCTTCAACTTTAAATTCTCTCAACATACGGTCTACAATAATATCAAGGTGAAGTTCACCCATACCAGAAATGATTGTTTGACCTGTTTCTGTATCAGATTTAACTCTGAATGAAGGATCTTCTTCAGCAAGCTTTTGAAGAGCAATACCCATTTTGTCTTGGTCTGCTTTTGTTTTTGGTTCAATAGCAACTGAAATAACAGGTTCTGGGAATGTCATTCTTTCCAAGATAATTGGAGCTTTTTCATCACATAAAGTATCACCAGTTGTAGTGTCTTTCAAACCTACTGCTGCACAGATATCACCTGCGTAAACTTCTTGTTCTTCAAGTCTTTGGTCAGCATACATACGAACCAAACGAGCGATACGTTCTTTTTTGCCATTTGTAGCATTTAGAACATAAGAACCAGCAGTAATTACGCCAGAATAAACTCTTAAGAAAGTCAAACGACCAACATATGGGTCTGTCATAACTTTAAATGCTAAAGCTGAGAATGGTTCTGTATCAGAAGAATGTCTTTCTGTTTTTGTTCCATCTTCTAATTCACCTTCAATAGCTTTTACATCAACCGGTGATGGCATATAATCAACAACTGCGTTCAATAGAAGTTGAACACCTTTGTTTTTAAATGCAGTACCGCAAGTTACAGGAACGATTTTGTTTTCACAAACTGCTTTTCTCAAAACAGCTTTCAATTCGTCAACTGTAATAGATGCAGGATCATCAAAGTATTTTTCCATCAAAGCGTCATCTTCAGATGCAATAGCTTCAACCATAGCATCATGATATTCTTGAGCTTTTTCTAACATATCAGCAGGAATATCTTCTTCTTTAATATCTGTACCTAAGTCGTTTGTATAAATTTCAGCTCTCATTGTCATCAAGTCAATAAGACCGTTGAATTTATCTTCATTACCGATAGGCAATTGAATAGGAACTGCATTTGCGCCCAATCTTGTTTTGATTTGATCAACAACTCTGTAGAAGTCAGCACCTGTTCTATCCATTTTGTTTACGAATACCATACGAGGAACTTCGTATCTGTTAGCTTGTCTCCAAACTGTTTCAGATTGAGATTGAACACCACCTACTGCACAGAATACAGCAACAACACCATCTAATACACGCAAAGAACGTTCAACTTCAATTGTAAAGTCAACGTGACCCGGAGTATCAATAATGTTAATTTGGTGACCTTTCCAAGATGCTGTAACAGCAGCTGATTGAATTGTAATACCACGTTCTTTTTCTTGTTCCATAAAGTCAGTTACGGCTGCGCCATCATGGGTTTCACCAATTTTATGAGTTTTACCTGTGTAAAACAAAATACGTTCAGTTGTAGTGGTCTTACCAGCATCGATGTGAGCGGCAATACCAATGTTTCTGATTTTTTCCAATGGAGTTTTTCTAGCCATTTTTGTTTTTTCCTTTTTTATATTGTGTACATCGCTATTATATTTTGTAGCTTCACTAAAATTATCACATGAACATAGTTTTTTGTAAATAATTTCAGCAATGAGGTTAAGTAAAGTTCATATTTTTACGTGAAAAGTCCATTTCAATTTTTTCATGTTTGCCATATAATAAAAACTATGAATGAAACAAGAATAGCTGAAATAGTAAAAGATACAAACTTACAACACATTGCAATAATTATGGATGGTAACCGCCGTTGGGCTAAAGAAAAGAATTTGCCTTCCGCAATGGGACACAAAAAAGGTGTAGACGCACTCAAAGCAACACTTCGTGCCTGCAAAGATTTTGGCATAAAGTATTTGACTGTTTACGCTTTTTCAACAGAAAATTGGAATAGAAAAAAAGAAGAAGTTGATTTTTTGATGGAACTTCTTGCAATCACTCTAACCAACGAGCTTGCGGAAATGCACTCGGAAGGAGTTGTAATTAATTTTATCGGCGACACAAAAAAACTTAGTCCAAAACTTCAAAAAATTCTAAACAATTCCGTTGAAACAACAAAAAATAATACCGGCGTACATCTTCAAATCGCCTTTAATTACGGTGCTAGGGATGAAATTCTTCACGCAGTAAAAAATATTGTCGCACAAGGGATTAACGCAGAAGATATTACAGAAAAAACGATTTCCGAAAACCTATATACAAATGGAATTCCTGATCCTGATTTGTTAATCAGAACAGGCGGAGAAAAAAGAGTTTCAAATTATCTTTTGTGGCAAATCGCATACTCTGAAATCCTTGTAACAAAACAATATTGGCCTGAATTTGATAAAAAATCTTTAGCAGAAGCCGTTGAAGAATTTCATAACAGACAAAGAAGGTTTGGAAAGTAAAATGACTAAACTCGTATTTGCGACATCAAATCCACATAAATTACAAGAAATCAAAGATATCGCAGGCGATATTAATATTGAGTTTTTGTTACCACCAAATGGATTTGACCCAATAGAAAACGGAACAACTTTTGAAGAAAATTCTTATATTAAAGCAAAAGAAGCTGCAAAATTAAGCGGAATTGTTGCTTTAGCGGATGATTCTGGATTATGTGTAGAAGCTTTAGACGGCGCACCCGGAATATACTCAGCCAGATACGCTGACACTCCACAAGCAAGAATTAACAAATTGTTGAATGCAATGAACAAAAAAGAAAACCGTAGAGCAAAATTTGTTTGCGCAATGACTTTGGTTTCACCTGACGGAGAAATCATTTTTCAAATACGTGGAGAATGTCACGGAAATATTGCATACAAACAGGCTGGCACAAATGGTTTTGGATACGATCCGATATTTTTAGTTGGCAATGGTTCTACAACAATGGCAGAATTGTCAGAGACAGAAAAAAATAAGATTTCCCACAGAGGACAAGCCTTGAGGAATGTTTTGGAATTCTTGAAGGACACAAATATCTAACCCCTCTCTGAAATTTCTAAGCTCATTTCATTCGCCAAGAAATTTCTTCTCTCCCCAAGGGGCGAGATTAGAGAACATTTAACCTTATTTCTTCTAATACATTGTCTATATTATTGTTTATTTCGTTATTATAAACTCTAATAATTTTATAGCCTTGTTCTTTGAGAAATTTGTCCCTTATTTCATCATGTTGTGTTTGTCCTTCTTCAAGATGCCCTGAACCATCTAACTCAATAATTAAATCTTTTTCTTTGCAAACAAAGTCTACAATATAATTTCCAATTGGTGCTTGACGACGAAATTTAAGCCCCATAAATCTTTTGGCTCTTAAATTAAACCAAAGCTTTTGTTCAAATATTGTCATATCTGAACGTAATTCTTTTGCTTTTTTTAATGAAAAATTTGTATAATTGTGATTAGCTTTCTGCATAAATGAAGTATAACATAATCTCGCCCCTTGGGGAGAGAAAAAAATTTGTTAATGAGGCTGTCTTGATCATTTAATAGACAGGCGAATTTACAAATTTCAGAGAGGGGTTCAACTTCTTACCCAAATGTTTTGAATGAGCTTTCAACGTTTTTGTCAACTACATTTTTAACAGAATCATATTCTGTTTGTAGGGCTGAATGTTCTGTATCAAGTTTTTTCAATTCCAAATCAAGTTTTTTATCTTGATTTTCTAAATCCGCCATATCTTGATTGTATTTTGATTCAGCACGAGCGATTGCACGTTCATCAGAAACTTCTTGGATACAATTGTCCTCTGAAATCGTTGTTGTTTTAAATGATTTTGAAGTTGTTGAATAGTATTCCAATCTCAATGAACCATCTCTCAATGCAGCTTCAAAAACTGTATTATCTTTTAACGGAGATTTTTGAACATTGCCGGCAGTACCTGTTCCTACAGATGCGTATTTGTAATGTTCAGGATCATCATTTGCAGTTGCAGGTGTTTCAGTGTATGTAAAATATCCGCTTGATTGCATTTTTGAGAAGATATTTTTGTAGTAATTCAAATCAGCTTTGTTGCTAGAATCAAGATTTAATGTATATACCTTTGGATCAAATACAGCGTTTCTCTTACCTAATTTGTCATTTTCTGGTAAGTTTTTTTCTGTTCTCATGAATGATTCTGTTATAGCCATCGCATAATCAAATAATTCACGAGATTCTTCAGTTGTACCTTCATAATTAATTGGGTTATATTCGCCTGTTGGTTTTCCATCATCTCCTAATACCGCCCAACTTGCATAACCACTACCAACTGATGAATAGCCTTTTGTTTTAGCTTCATCTGCAGTAATAACATTACCGGCTTTGTCTAAATATTCTCCTTTGTCATTTGTATCTAATACATTATTCCATTTGAATCTATATGTACCATCATCATAAATACCTTTATGCTCATCATCACTACATTCAATTCCTACTGATGCAAAATATTTATCCCAAGCTTCATGAATTTTTTGAGATGCATCTACTAAATCAGCATTGTTATATGTTCCATTATCTTGAACTTTCAAATCAGATTGAGTATAAGGTCCACCCTCTTTATCTGAAATATTTGCTAAAAACTGGTTGTAATTACCATTCGATTTTTTATAAGCATTTGCAATATCTTCTGTAACCAAAATTCTGCCCTTAGTATCAGTAACAACATATTGTTTAGTATTCGCAGCCATTTGTTTGTTTGTCATTGTGTCATACGAAATATCTGTATATGTTGCATCAGAGCCATTAAAACCTGTCAATACTGTCAATTTAGTAGTATTAAGAGCCTCGTTATATTCATTTGTAATCTGTTGTGTTTGATCCGCTAAACGTTGTTTTGAATAGGAAATACTTTGACCACTATTTTCATTATTGGTCAATCTTGCTGTTATGCTTAATAGTCTAGCTTGTGACGCTGCCATTCCCATAATAGATTTTCCTTTCCAAATTGTACAATCATGTCTACGGCACAATTGGAGGAAATCTTTAGGAAATGTTAACAGTTTGTTACAATATACAAAAATTTTTCAACTAAAAAAAGCTCCCTATTCATAAGGAGCTTTTTTACATTTGTCTTTTCTTATCTAACTAATTGCATCTGCGCATTCTTCGCAAATACCATCAGCGTTAAGTTTTCTATATTTCCAGCAACGAGCGCATTTTTCACCTTCAGCCTTTGTTACCCATACAGTATAACCGTCTTCTGAATATTCATTTAAAACATTTTCCGGTTTTTCATCTGTTACACATGCCTGAGATGTAATAAAGATATTGCATAATTCATCTTCGTTTGCCTTCAAAATTTCTGCGTTGTCAGATTTTACAAAAACCGCAACTTCTAATGAACTTCCAACTTGTTTTTCTGCTCTAAGAGGTTCAATAGCTCTTGTTACAACTTCACGAGCTTTCAAAATTTGCGTAAAATCATTTTCCAACTGTTCATTATTCCACTCTGCTCTAGGTTTACACCAATCAGAAAGCAAAATACTTTCCAACCCGTCTTTTTGACATTCAGGAACGCTCATCCAAATATCTTCTGCTTGGTGAGGCATTACAGGAACAAGCATTCTAACAAGAGTTTGCAATGTTTCAAACAAAACAGTTTGACAAGCACGACGAGATAATGATTTTTTACCCGCAGTATATAATCTATCCTTCACAATATCAAGATAGAACGAACTCAAATCAACTGCCGCAAAATTTTGAAGTTGTTGAAAGTATTTATAGAACTCATAATTGTCAAAAGCTTCCGTAACACTTACAATCAATTGATTTAACTTGTGTAATGCAAATTTATCAATAGCTTTCAAATCTTGATATTCAACATAATCAGTTTTTGGATCAAAGTCAAACAAGTTTCCGAGTAAAAATCTTGAAGTATTTCTTGTTTTCTTAAAGATTTCTGCCAACTGTTTAACGATATTATTACCGATTTTTGTATCATTTCTATAATCTACTGAGGCAGCCCACAATCTCAAGATATCAGCACCGTAAGTTTTAATAATTTCGTCAGGTCTAATATAGTTACCTAAAGATTTTGACATCTTTCTGCCGTCTTCTCCGAATACAAAACCGTGAGTTAATACTGATTTGTAAGGTGCTTTACCTTGAACTGCAACACTTGTCAATAATGATGACTGGAACCATCCTCTGTGTTGGTCAGAGCCTTCCAAATACATTTCAACAGGTGTATGTCCCAAAACATCAGAACGTTTTTCAACGACTGCCTTCCAAGTTACACCGGAATCAAACCACACATCCATAATGTCGTTTTCTTTTTTGAAATGAGTTTTTCCGCACTTAGGGCATTTGAAACCTTGAGGCAACAACTCTTCTGCTGAATATTTTACCCACGCATCAGAGCTTTCTTTTTCAAAGATTTTTGCAACATTTTCAACTGTTTCGTCAGTTACAATAACTTCTCCGCAATCTTCGCAATAGAAAACAGGAATTGGTACACCCCAAGCCCTTTGACGAGAGATACACCAGTCTGTACGACCTGCAACCATGTTTGAAATTCTAGCTTCTCCGCCTGCTGGAATCCATTTTACACCCTTAATTGCTTCTAATGCTTTATCTCTAAATTTGTCAACTTTAACAAACCATTGAGGAGTTGCCCTGTAAATTACAGGATTTTTACATCTCCAACAATGCGGATAACTGTGGTTGATATCTTGAGCTTTCAACAAAGCTCCACAATTTTTAAGTTTTTCAATAACGATAGAATTTCCTTTATAATAAGGGACACCTTCCAAATCCTTATCCTTAACCGCATCAGTCCAAACACCTTTGCTATCAAGTGGCGAGAATACTTCAATACCATACTTGCAACCAACTTCATAGTCCTCAAGACCATGTCCCGGAGCAGTATGTACAGAACCAGTACCTGCATCAAGCGTAACGTGTTCTCCCAAAATTATAGGAGATTTTCTATCTACTAAAGGATGTTGAGTTGTCAAAAGCTCTAAATCAGATCCAACACAAGATCCTAGAACTTTAATATCTTTTTCATCCCATTCAACATCAGCCAAAAAGCTTGCCAATAAACCTTGCGCAACAACATAAACATCACCTTCATATTCAAAGAATGTATATTCAAACTTAGGGTGCATACTGATTGCCATATTTGAAGGAATTGTCCAAGGAGTTGTTGTCCAAATAATAGCGTAAATGCTGCTAAGAGGCGAAGCGGCTAAGCAGCTAAGTTTTTTAAGTTTTTCTGTACTTTCATCATCAAACTTAAATCTTACATAAATAGAAGTTGAAGTAACATCAGCATACTCAACTTCTGCTTCAGCAAGAGCAGTTTCACAAGATGCACACCAATAAACAGGTTTCAACCCTTTTTCAATATAACCTTTTTTATACATTTCGCCAAAAACTCGAACTTGTTCAGCTTCAAATTCAGGTTTGATAGTCAAATAAGGATTTTCCCAATCTCCCAAAACGCCAAGACGTTTAAATTCATTTTCTTGACCTTTCAAGCTATTGTGGGCATATTCACGGCATTTTTGACGTAGTTCGTAAGGAGTTACTGCACTTCTGCCACCTTTAATATTTTTTACTACTTTGTTTTCAATTGGCAAACCGTGTCCGTCATAACCAGGAACATACGGAGTGTAATAACCGGCTTGTGCTTTATATTTCAATAAAATATCTTTAAGGATTTTGTTAAGAGCAGTCCCAACGTGAATTTTTTCAGAACTCAAGTATGGAGGACCGTCGTGCAAAATGAATTTATTTGCCTTATCACGGTTGTTAATAATCTTGTTATAAATATCATGTTCAGCCCAAAATTTTTGGATTTCAAGTTCTCTAACGGTTGCATTTGCTCTCATTGCTAAAGTTGTTTGAGGCAAATTTAATGTTTCTTTGTACTCTTTTTTTGTACCTGTTTCGTTGCTCATACTCTTTTCTATCCTTCTTTTATTTGTTCTAGTTTTTGTTGTAGATCGTGTCCAAGACTTTCTTCTTTAGACTGTTCTACAAATTCTTTCATTTTGTCATAATCAAAAGCTTTTTCCCACCTTGCAATAACAACAGTTGCAACGCAGTTACCAACAAGGTTAATAGTAGTTCTGCCCATATCAAGAATTTGATCAATACCTAAAAGAATTGCTACTCCCAAAATAGGAATATTGAAACTTGCTAAAGTTCCTGCAAGCACAATTAACGCAACTCTTGGTGCGCCTGCAATACCTTTACTTGTAAGCATTAGTGCAATCATAATAATAATTTGTTGATTGATATCAAGATTTATTCCGACAATTTGAGATGAGAATAAAACTCCCATTGCAAGGTAAATCGTACTTCCGTCAAGATTAAATGTATAACCAGTCGGCATAACAAAACCAACTATATTTTTTGGAACACCAAAACGCTCCATAATCTCCATTGCTTTAGGAAACGCAGCTTCTGAACTTGCGGTAGTAAATGCCAACAATGCAGGTTCTTGAACAGCTCTCAACAAATTTCTCAAAGAAATTTTTACAATTTTGCAGGCAATAAATAATACCAACAACACAAATACTGCCAATGCAACATACATCGCACCAATAACTTTGAAGTAACTTTTCAAAACCGCTAAACCGTTCGCTCCAATAGTAGACGCAATAGCTCCAAAAATTCCGAGAGGAGCAAAATACATTACGTATTCCGTAAATTTAAACATTATTTGCGAAACGGAATTTAACAGTTCAATAACTGGTTTTGCAGGTTTCCCAACCGCAACCATAGCCAAAGCAAAAAATATTGAAAATACTACGATTTGCAACAAATTACCCTGTGCCATCGCATCAATAATACTTGTTGGGAAAATACTTGTAACCATCTCACTAATCGACGTATGTGCCTGAGTTGCAGCCATAAGCCCCGCTTCTTGCATGTGGATAGCATGAATAGAATTGCTTGTTACAAAACCAATTCCCGGTTTGAAGATGTTTGCAGTAGTAAGCCCGATTATCAAAGCCAAAGTGGTTACAATTTCAAAGTAAATAATTGTTTTAAGCCCGATTTTCCCCAAACTTTTTGCATCACCATGTCCCGCAATTCCGACAACTAAAGTTGCGAAAAGCAACGGAGCAATAATCATTTTAACCATTCTTAAAAAGATTACAGCAAACGGTTTCATTCGAACCGCAAAATCAGGGGCAAAATGTCCTACGACAACACCTAAAATAAGTGCTATAAATATTAGGGCTGTTAATTTTGAATGTTTCAATTTGTGGTACCTCAAAAACATTATATTATAAACATGTCCATATTGAAAAAACCTGTTACGTTTCGTTAAATTATTTGTAAATTATTGTTAACATTTGAAAGGAAAATAGCATAAAAATTATTGACGTGTTTTCATGTAGACAACGAATTTAGTGTAAATTTGAAAGGTATAAAAATTATGGCAGACAATATGACTATCGGACCGGCATTATCTATCGGCGGAAATACTGTCCAAATGACACAAAAAGGTAAAGTACAAGTAACCAATGCTCAGGGCAAAGTTAAAACTTTATCTCAAGATCAATTCAAAAAACAATTAATCAAAAATGCAAATAATATTGAAACTGGAAAAGATTTTGAGTTTAAAAAAGATAATAATAAAACTGCATTAATCGCAGGTGGAACAATCGCCGCAGCAGCAATCGCAACAGGTATTGTTTACCGTAAAGATATTACAAAGTATGTAAAAGATTTCTCATGGAACAAGCTAAAGAAAGATGTTAAAGGTTTATTCTCTGGTGCAAAAGAAAAAATTTCAGGTTTATTTAAGAAAAAAAGTAAAATAACACCTAAAATTGGCGTAGAATATGAAAATGCAGCAAACTTAGATTTCGCAAAGAAATTTGATGCCTCATTCCAAAAAGGAAGTGCAGATAGAAATTTAAGAGCTAGAATGATTCGAGATGCTCGAGCTGCTTTTACCAACAAAGATTAGAATATATAGTAATTAAGTAAAATCACCTCTATTATAAAAATAGAGGTGATTTTTTAATCTTTTACAAATATAAAAATTTTATCAATCAAAATAGAAAATATTTTTCTTATTGCAAACGGAAAATCTGAAATAAAATCAAATATTGAAA
>ERZ1034882.871-NODE-871-length-12445-cov-11.248588_pt1 | contig 12445 bp, 11 predicted proteins | sample MGYA00520606_ERZ1034882 | MGnify/ENA primary metagenome ERZ1034882 (study PRJEB33766, sample SAMN09781726) | gut metagenome | biome: gut microbiome | host: Homo sapiens | place: Madagascar | study: EMG produced TPA metagenomics assembly of the PRJNA485056 data...
ATGATGGATACTTACATGAAAATAATTTATATGAGGGAGAGCAGCTATGGAAATATTGACGAAAGAATATTTTGAAGAATTGGAGAAAAAAATATTAAAGGAAAATTATAGTGATTTTTTTGGTGATATTCTTGAGGATTTTAAAAAAGAAAAAGATAAATTCAAAACGGAAATTATTGATACAGGGCAGATATTTTATAGAGCGAGAGTTGGAAATGGTGTAATAGAAGCGGCAATAGACGATTTAGATATTAAATGTAAGATACCGTATTTCGGGAGTGACATGGAAAAACCACCAGCAAAATTTGTGCAAGGCGGAAGATTTAATAGACAAGGAGTATCTTATCTTTACTTGGCAGATAATATTGAAACATGTATTGCTGAAATTCATTTACAAGTAGGACAAATCTGCTCTATTGTGGAGTTTGAGTGTGTGAAAAAAGGTAACTATGTTTTGATTGAAAGTAATTCAGAAGAAATATTATATGATATTTTGACCAGACCGGTACATAGTGATATAAAAGATTATTATTTGGTTACACAGTTTTTTTCCGATATATTTAAAATGTTGGGATATGATGGGATTGTTTTTTTTAGTACACAAGGATCAGGGAAAAATGTTGTGAGCTTTAAAAAGGATTGTTTTAAATTAGTGAAATATTCTGAAAGGATGTGTAAAGCAAAAAGAATCTCATATGAATATGAGTTACTGGAGGCAGAATATAAAAAATATAAAGATTACAAAAAACTTTTGATGCCAGGTAACATTTCAGAGGAACAAAAGAGAGAAAGCATATGTGAATATATACAAGAAAAAATAAATTATGAAGATGAACTACTGCAGAAAGTTGCAGAAAAAGAATTTCAGTCAGATAAGGATGAGAAGAAGTTCCTTGATAGAATATCTGCAATTGATAATAAACAGAATGCATATGAATTTTTGGGAGCTTTTTATTTTAATCAGCAAGATTTAAAAAAAGGAATGGCGTATTTTTTAAAAGCCTCGTTTGAGCATTGTTCTCCTAGATTTGAAGGAATATTAAAAAGAATACAGTCGTGTACTCAAATAGAAAAAAAAGAACTATATCAAGAAGAATCTATGAAAAAGGAATTACGGATAATATTTGATGAATTAAGTCAGGAGCATGAAAAAATTCGAAAAAAAATGGAAGTGGATATATTAAAAAATTTAGAGGAACTTTGCAATTAAATAGAGGCGAGAAAGTAAACCGATGTCCTGTATTTATTCGTAATCCAGTTGAATGAAGAGTTAAAGTCATTTGGATTATATGACTTTTTCATGTTTGCCAGAAAATATTTTAGAAGAATCAATTTCATTTTTGAGATTTAATACACGAGCAGATAATGTGTTAAAGAGAAACGGTGTAGATACGATAGGTGCGTTACTGGAGGTGTTAATATTACCAGAATGGATTCAGCATTTATCCTGCATAGAGAAAAGTCACAGAAAGAAATCGTGCAGAAAATGGAGAAGATAGGTTTAGCAGATGATAGCTATGCGGCAGTAAGAAATATAAAATTAAATTAGAGTTCATCTTTCACTAAAAGGGAGACTATTACAGTCTCCTTTTATCTATGTATTTGTTATTCAGATTCTTCAGAAACAGAGTCCTTCTTCTTTCTGGATTTTCCAGAAATCATTTTATGACCAGAATAGATAGCCATAATCATGCAGATAAGAGAGCTGCAAGCAAAATATTTATGTGCGGATTTCATATCTTTATAACCAGTGTAAAAAGTTCCAATCATGGTTGCCAATGCACCAAGTGACCAATATTTATGTGATTTCATCTTAATACCTCCTGTTTTTTTCTATATCATACATCTTTTTGAGAAAGATGAAAACAGGAATTTGTTCATTGGCTTATATTTAAAATGATATTTTTGTGGTTTAGAAAAAACGATAGAGATTATAGGAATTATAAATCCTGATTCTTTTCAAGCTGTTGTTCCTGCTCACGATTTTTCCCAAGAATCATTTCAATATTCGCCGACACAGTGCGAAGTTCCCGTTCATAATCCCGGTGGTTAGAAAAATCTTCACGCTGTCTATCCCTTAATTCAATAAGCTGGTCCTTTTCAGCATAGAGAGCTTTCATGGAAGGCAATTTATTCCCGCCAGATTTTTCTTCGAGTGTTCGGAGAGCTGTGTCATACAGGGAAAGTTCTGCCCGGTGTTCTTCATAAAATTTCTCTTTGTTTCGACTTTTACGATAATCGGCGTACACATTTTTATATGCCAGATATTGTCCGGTAAAATGAATCTGCTCATTCACATCTTTAAGTTGCTGTTCAGTATCTTTTAAAGATTTTCTGGAAGCACTGGTCTGGTCTGATGCCTGATTGAGTGCTGCATGGAAATCCTCAAGAGAATCATAGCCATGTTCCTGTATGTAGGCAACAGTCTGAGCCATCTGCTTCAAATTGGTGAGTTTTACTTTTTGAGCATAGGCTTCGCTCTGCTGTGCTTTAATACAGGTTTGTAGATCTATGACAAGTCGGAGATCTGATTTTATGAAAATGAATGGTGCAGGGATAGCAGAAGTATCGGAAAAAGGAACAGTTGGCAAATCTGTGGAAGTATTTGGAGTCTGCTGTTCCAGAATTTCTTCTTTCTGTTCTCTATGGGATTTCGTGTTTTCCTCAAACGCTTTCAAGAGAAAATCTTCTGTGTATCTGGTTCCGAGATTCCTTCCAGTGATATATTTTTTTCTGCCAGGGTGAAGATAGCTATATCGGTTTCGACTGATCTTGAAGATGATGTGATATTTTTCATCAAGGATTTTTGAAAATTCTTCTGGTGATCGGGCGGTACTTGCAGCATCATCAATAGCGTCACGAAGAAATTGTTTCTCTGTCTGGTAACGTGTTTCCTTTGGCGTGATTCCATCTTCTTTCATTTTCTGATTCAACTTATCGAGTTTTTCCTGTCCCCGGCGTTGTGCCCAATATTCTTTTTCTGTGATTTTTCTTTCAGCAGGAGTGAGCAGATCAACCTGATGTAGTCCTTCTTTTTTACACATATTCATGACTTCCTGTTTCAGATGTGCGAGATATGCTGTACTTAGATGGTGCTTGTATCCGGCTTTTGATTCACAGTCAAATTCCATATAGGGTTCTTGCGGTATGTTATATTTACGGAGACTGTTGATTACGATGTGTACATGGATGTTTCCACTTTCGTTATGACCATCGGTATGAGTACAGACTAAAGCCTGATGACCGGGAAAATTTTTCTTTGCAAAAGTCAATCCAAGTTGCTGGGCACGTTCACCGGTCAATCCACATTCCTCCCTGTCTTTCGGGTCGAAGCTGATGATATAGTGATGGGATTTTATCTCATTGAAGTTTTTGTTCTTGTGGTAGTAGATGTTCAATTCCTGACATTCAGATGCAAAAGAGAATGGATCACAGTTCAAACCGTCCAGATAATATTCTTCTCTCAATATCATATGCCCTTCCTCATCAAGAATCGGTTTTTGCGTATATTCATTATGCTGGAAGATAAGATAACGTTCCGATTCTCCATAGTCAGCATTTTTGCTTGCAATATGTTTAATTACTGCCACGGAAATCACCTGCCATTTTCATTACTTTATATTTCATTTCATAAATTTCCCGGAGAGACTTTCGGATTTCATTTCTCATTTCAGAAGAGATAATTCCACCTTGATTAAAATATCGGGCAATCTGATTTAGGTTGCTTCCAATCTTGCCAAATTCACCGATTAGTTTTTTGATTTCATCAACATCAGCAACAATTTCAAATCGTGCAGTTACATTTCCTTCCATAGTTTGAGTCCTCATGTATTCTGAAATGCTCATTTCTGCCTGTTCCGCTGCATTTTCTATGATGGAAAACTCTATATCAGTCAGGCGGATGGTTACCCGGTGTTCTCGTTTCATGTCCATTTCTTTTTGTGGTCGTGTCATTCAATGCTCCTTTCTGGCATAAAGGTTCCGCAGGAAAAATAGAAAATTCACAGTGAGCTGTGAAAGCAAGTGATGAAAAAGCATCACGCTGTGACCATGCAAATGGGAACCAATACACATATCTTTGATTGCGGTCGAGGGTATGGGGAAATGAAATCCCCATCAAGTTGCAAGTCAGAAAAAATCCCGCAGGGGTTTTTGTCCGACATTGCGAAACTTGCTCTAAGAGAGAAAGCCTTTTAATATAGAGCCGATTGTGAAGAAAGAGGGATAACATTATGAGTGACCAGAAGTGAATGAACGTTATTCATTGATATTTAAAAAAGTTGTTATAATGATGGGTAGAAAGGAGGTACAGATAATGCGAGTTACAAAGGAACCGGAAGTACGCAAGCAGGAGATTGTGGATACCGCCTTTAGGTTGTTTGGAGAAAAGGGATACGAAAAAACCTCAATTACAGATATAGCGAAAGCCATTGGCGTGGCGCAGGGGTTATGCTATCGCTACTTTCCATCTAAAGAAGCTCTTTTTGATAGTGCAATCGAACAATATGCCGATGTTCTGGTAGAGCAGATGGTCAGTTTTAATGTAGAAAAGAATTTAACCTTGCGGCAGATGATTAAAGCGATGCCCTCCGCAATGGAAGTTCTGATTTTGACCTCTGTTGCGATGGGAGCAACGAATGGCATTTCCATTCTGCTCTCTCAGGCGATCGGAGCAAAAAACAGGGAGAAAGCGGAAAGCCTGATTTTCACATCATTCTGTATGGCGGTGGCTTTTTCTATCCTTGTGACAGCTTTGCTGGAGGCATTTCTGCCGGAAATTTTGAAAGCACTGAATACTCCGACTGAAACGTATGATATGGCCTATAACTATTTATCCATTTATGTCCTTGGGTATCTTTATTTGTATTTTACGGCTATTTTGCGTAGCTTTGGCAACTCCATGTTTCAGGCTGTGGCAATGCTGGTATCAACCATTTTGAATGCAGTACTCGACCCTGTGTTTATTCACTTCATCGGTTTCCATGGTGCTGCACTTGCATCGCTGCTTTCTCAGGCAATCTGCCTGCTGTTCATACTGATCTATTTGAAAAAGAAAGAACTGTTTGTGTTCAAGTTCTCTGCCTTTGATAGAAAAGAAATCTTGCCTCTCATTCAAAAGGCTGTTCCTTCTGTGCTTCAGCAATGTATCCCAGCCATCAGCACGACATGAGGGGTTATTGGATGCATCGGCAATTGCTTCATTAGGAAATTTCGAAAGTAAATCGGCAAGATTTGTGGGAAGCGCAATGTTTGGCTTTAACCCAGGGACAGGTGTTAGTCTGACGAACCTTGGAAGTATCGAAAACAAAAATCTTTTATCTGCGGTATTTATTCCGCCACTATCACCTTCTGCAAAGAAAGTCATTGGTGTACTTACAACAAACGGAAAGATGGAAGTGGTTGGTAGTTTTTATAGGAAAAAAATCTCGGAGGAAGAAAGCATCGCCCATATTCATGGATGGGATTTCTCGCACATTGCAGGAAGATATACAGAGGAAACGGATTTGCCGTGGGATTATCAACGAATTATTTTGGATCGACTGAAGCCAGAAATGAAGCTGCTGGATGTGGACACTGGTGGCGGTGAATTTCTACTGTCTCTTCATCATCCCTACGAGAATACCAGCGCTGCAGAAGCATATCCTCCCAATGTAGAATTGTGCAAAGAAACCCTACTTCCGCTGGGAATTGATTTCCGTGCAGGCGATGGTGCAGATGTCCTTACTTTTGATAATGCTGCATTTGATATGATTATCAATCGTCACGGAGATTTTAATGTAAAAGATATCTATCGTATGTTGAAGGATGGTGGAATCTTTATCACGGAACAGGTAGGTGCTGAGAATGATCGTGAATTGGTGGAACTGCTTTTAGGTAAGACAGAACTGCCTTTTCCAGAACAATATTTGCAAATCTCCCGTAAGAGATTTGCCGATGCAGGATTTGACATTCTTGATGCACAGGAATGTTTCAGACCAATCAAATTTTTTGACGTTGGTGCGCTCGTTTGGTTTGCACGTATTATCGAGTGGGAATTTCCAGGTTTTTCTGTAGACGGTTACAAAGATAGTCTGTTGCGGGCGCAGAAACTGTTGGAGAAAAACGGTGTGATTGAAGGACGCATCCATCGTTTTTTGCTGGTATGCAAAAAACGAGGCAGAGCGTGAAGCATCAAGATAGTTCAAGTATATAAAAAGCAATTAGAGCTATGAATGCATTCTTATTTGATGCCATGAATATTTCGATATTCTCTTGGTCCAAGTCCATATGCATTTTTAAATAGTTTTGCAAAATGTCCGGAATTGTGATAGCCAACTTTAGTCGCAATCGTGGCAATTCCATAATCGGAGTTTTTTAATAAAAGCAGTGCCTGATTCAGCCTCATTTCTTTGAGATATTCATATGGAGTTGTTCCGAAATGTTTCCTGAATGCCAATTGATAACGTGCGGGACTCATACCGGCAATCCGGGCCAGTTCATCACCGGATGGATAGGCAGATAAATCGCTTTTCATTACGGTTATGGTCTTTTTCAGGTTCCGGATATCCTTATAATCCAGTTTTACAGAAATATGTTTTTGCTCCTGTTCTATTCCTTTTACAACCAGAGAAAGAAGCTCCATGACTTTACTCTCCAGATAGAGCTTTAGGGTATTTCCCTCTGCCTGGCAGTCTCGTATCTGCTGAAATACGAAATTAAGTTCTGGCAGGTTCGGATTTTTGAGAAGATAATCTCTTGCTGCACTAAGAAGTATGTTAGTATTTTCAGCGTGGAGCTTGAAATAAGTCTGAAAGTATTCAGGGGAGAGGATTACCTTAGTAAAACGGACAGACTTACCACCCTCGCAATAGGTATAGGTTTTCTTTTGGGTATTAAGATAGCAATAAATACCCTTGTCAACCTGATTTCTCTTTCTTCCACCAATTTTGAATGAACTGCTGTCGGTTTCAAACTGGCTGATTTCCATGTAGTCTTCTGAAATTTCTGTGATTTTCTCAAATGTATCTTTGGGCTTATAATCACCAATCAGAATCAAAAGAAGATTATTTTCAAATTCTATCAGTTGGAAAGTGCCACTACCATAGTCGGAAAGCATACGGTAGGAGGAAATGCCATCACTGCAAAGTTCATGAACCTTTGCAAAGTGCATAGCTTCCGGAAGCTGTAATAAATAGTCAATTACTGATGGAATCATTTCTGTGCTCATCCTTTCTGGGTTAATCTGCTGTATTTCATTGGCTCTGAACACTTGTATTCTATCATATACTTCCCTTTAAAAAAAGGTGACAATCCAATATTTATTAGTCACGATTTTATAAAAAAAGGAAGAAGAAAAACAACAAAATATGCTGAAAATACAAGGACTTTCAAGATGAAACAAAATGCACAGAGTAATACAGGATTGATATTGATTTTTGGCTTTCTTATGAGTAAAGTAGGTGTAGTTAGAAAGATGTAACTCACCTAAATTACACTATTAAAGAAAGGGGTATCGTTTCATGGAACAAAAACGAACCGGATTATCCTACGTTTTTACACTTGCAAAAGAAGAACGTGGGAAACTGGGACTGGGAATGCTTTTGGCGGTTTTATCCTCGGCATTATCTCTGGTTCCGTATATGGTAGTCTATCAGATCTTGCTTCTGATCATTAAAAATGAGGTAACACTTCATGCAATTTTAAAGTGGGCCGGGATCGGTATTGGAGCAGCAGTGATACAGGCGATATTTACAGCATTTGCCGGAATCTGTTCCCACACTGCCGCTTTTAATACCATGCACAGGATCAAGGTTCGGGTGCTGGAGCATATGTCAAAGTTTAACCTCGGATATTTTCAAGAACACGCGCCGGGACAGATTAAGACAACATTATTTGATGATGTGGACAGAATTGAAAACTTTCTGGCACATAGTACATTGGAGCTGGCACAGGCTGTTGTTGTACCGCTTATGATGTTTCTGTTCATGTTGCGATTAAATTGGAAAATGGCACTTATCATGCTGATTCCGATGATCTTGGGAATTGCAATCCCTATGGCACTCATGGGCAGATATCCGGATCTGACAGATGAATTTGCAGGTGATACGGAAAAACTGAACGCTTCGGCGAATGAATTTATCACTGCGATGCCAGTTATCAAAATGTATCATCTGACTGCAGAGAAATTTGAACAGTACCGTACTGCGCTCAGAGTATATACAGACTGCTGGATAAATATGTGCAAATCCTCCTGCAATCCATTGTCAATCGCCCTTGTTGTACTGGATTCCGCAATTTTGTTTACCCTGCCTGTGGGTGGCTGGCTCTATCTTCGGGGCTCGCTACCAGTGGCATCATTCCTTTTATTTATCCTGCTTACCATGTGCTTTTTTACTTCTTTTCTGAATCTGGTAACGATTGCCATGCAGTCAATGGAACTGGGCAGTGGTCTTGACCATGTGAAGCAGATTATGGACATGGAAGTAATGCAAAGCGGCAATAAAGAGCTTCCGAAAACGGGTTCTTATGGAATTGATTTTGACCATGTGACATTCCGTTATACGAAGGAAGGAGAGGAAGTATTATCCGATATTGACCTGCATCTGAAGGCTGGAAGCGTCAATGCTTTTGTCGGTCCATCCGGAGCCGGAAAGACTACAGCAGCACAGCTTATCGGCAGGTACTGGGATGCAGACAGCGGAACAATCAAAATCGGAGGAGTTCCGGTAAATGAGTTAAAAGCAGAGAACCTTTCTGACCTGACAGCTTTTGTGTTCCAGGATGTATTTCTTATGGAGGACACACTTCTGGAAAATATCCGGATGGGAACAAATGCTACGGAAGAACAGGTAAGACAGGCGGCTAAGGCAGCACAGATTGATGATTTTATTATGAGTCTGCCAAATGGGTACCTGACCCAAATCGGTGATGAAGGTGTAAAACTGTCCGGAGGACAAAAGCAGAGGGTTTCCATTGCGAGAGCAATCCTAAAAGATGCGCCTATTGTTGTATTCGATGAGGCAACTTCCTATTCAGATATTGAGAATGAGCACAAGATACAGCTTGCACTTCAGAATCTGTTGCAGGGAAAGACTACGATTATGATTGCACACAGACTGCATACTATCCGCAATGCGGATCATATTGTAGTCTTTGAAGATGGAAAAGCGGTGGAACAGGGAACACATGATGAACTGGTTGCAAAAGATGGAAGGTACAGCCATATGTGGGATACTTACATCCGTGAAATGATGGGAAAGGAGTGAAGACAGGATGCTACATAGTATTAAAAAGTTAATTGGTGATAAAGGAAGCCAGTTGATCATACCGATTGTTTTGATGTCACTAGATGCAATCGGAAGTCTTGTGATGTATCTGATGCTGTACTTTACAGTCGTTCATCTTTTAAGCGGAACGCTTTCAGGTGCACTTGTACGGAATTATACCATTGTATGTCTGGTAAGTGTGATACTTCGGCTGGTCATATATAGAAGTGGATATTTTTTGTGTTTTTCGAGAGGAGCCGAGATGTGTAGCGATCTGAGGCTGCAACTGGCAAACCATTACCGTTCCTTAAGCCTTGGCTATTTTAACCAGAACAGCAGTGGATATCTGCTTACAACGTTGACAAAGGATTTAAGCAATTTTGAACTGGTGTTGACGCATACTTTGCCATCGATCATTAAGACGCTGGTAATGGGAACGTTGATTTTGATTGGTACATTTTTTATCAACTATAAACTGGCACTTGCGGAATGTGTGGTGATTCTGATTGCATTGCCAATATTGCATTGGGGCAACACTCTGGTTGAAAAATATGGAAAAATGAAACGTGACCTGACCTCAAAAATGGTATCTATCGTGCTCGAATATATCAAAGGTATGAAAGTATTCAAATCTGCGAATATGACAAGTACACATTTTAAAAGAATGTCAGATACATTAGAGGACATCAGAAAGACAAGCGTACAGGCAGAAGTAAAAACCGCTGTTCCGACCAGTATGTATTCTATCGTTGCAAATTTTCTTCTGCCTTTTGTACTGCTGATTGGAAGCTACCTGTTTTTAGGCGGGGCAATCGCTTCTGAACAGCTTGTGGCATTCATGCTAATGAGTCTGGCTTTGTCAGCACTTTTGATTGCCTTTGAACATTCTTATGGTTTATTAAAAGAACTTAGACTGGCAACCGCCAACTTGGAACATGCATTTGACACCAAGCCGCTGCCTTACAAGGAAGAACAGGTGACATTAAAGCATTTTGATGTGGAATTTGAGCATGTGGATTTTTCCTATAATTCACAGACAGAAGTATTACATGATATCAGTTTTCATGCAAAAGAGGGAACCACAACGGCGCTGATCGGACCATCAGGCTCCGGTAAATCCACGGTAGCGAATCTGATCGCACGTTTCTGGGATGTTACAAATGGAAGTATCCGTATCGGAGGAAAAGATATACGACAGTTAAATCCGGATGGACTTTTACAATATATCAGTGAAGTATTTCAGGAGAATACGCTGTTATCTGATACCATCTACAATAATATTAAAGCCGGACGTGAAGATGCGACAGAAGAGGAGGTTATTGCGGCTGCAAAGTCGGCACATTGTCATGAGTTTATTGTAAAGCTACCGGAAGGATACCAGACGAAGCTGTCCGAGGGTGGAAATACCTTATCCGGTGGAGAAAAACAACGGATTGCGATTGCAAGAGCAATTCTAAAGAATGCGCCAATCCTGCTTTTAGATGAATCCACAGCTTCATTGGATGCTGATAATGAAGCTAAAATCAATCAGGCACTCGACCATCTGATGAAGAAAAAAATCGTATTTGTAATTGCCCATAGGCTGAATACCATACAGAATGCCGACCAGATCATTGTTCTAAATGATGGAAAAATCGAAGAAATGGGAACACATGATTCCTTGCTAAAAAAACAGGGACACTATTATGCGATGGTGCAGGAGCAGCAAAAAGCAAAGGAATGGATTGTGAAAGGTGCATGAAGTAATAAAAAATAATAATGAACAGGAGTAAAATTCTATGAAAGATTCAAAAAAAATGATTGTTGGTGCTGTTTTGTATATGCTGTTATATATAGGAATCATATATGCTTCCCTTTGTCTGGGATATATTCATCCATTTTTCTGGGTATATGCTTCATTGGTTTCTTCCGTGTTTGCAGGGATTCCGTATCTGTATTTGACAGCAAGATGGCAGAAGTTCGGTGTTGGAACACTTTTTGCTTTTCTTGTGGCTGGTGCTTGCGCTCTCATGGGAGAAGGAACGATTTTAAACTGGGGATTGATTTTGCTGATTGGAATACTGACAGATATCATTCGTTGTGCAATCGGTAATAAAAGAATAGCTGGAGTACGCATTTCGTATCTTCTTTTAGCTTTGATTCCATTTGGACGCACAATTGTTATATGGACAAATCGCGCGGAAGAAATCGCAGATCAGGCGGCAGAGATGGGAAAGGCATATGGTGATACCATGGAGGCAATCACACCAATATGGATGCTGGTGGTTATGATTATTGTTACGATAATAGTAGCATTTCTTGCAGAACGGATTGTAGAAAAATGTATGAAGAAATCTGCTTGTTTAATGGAAGCGTAATGTATCAGTAATAGTGATTTTAGAGTGAAATGGATAAGACGCATAGACGCAGAGCATATCACAAGAGGATATTGTTCTGCGTTTTTCGTTAAGGTATATATTACAACAGATAATGGTCAAAAGGTACACATTGGAAATTACTCAACAGGTTAAAGAAGTGGACAAGGCAATTTCTGGCACTGTTAAAACTGGACAGTTCACTATTGTTGATTATAGCCAACATAGAACAATTAATTATTAGAGAGAATGCAAAATGAAGGTGCTGCATGAAAAAATAAGAATCTTTGAGACAATTACTTTTAAAGTAATTTGCAACAATTCCAAGCATGATGGGAGGTGGCTGTTTTGGGAAGGTGCTGATTTTATCGTTTAGGGATGATGAGGAATATATTATTAATCGGATTTTATCTTGTATGAGTAGAGAAACGGAGATTTTGTATCAGGGAGAAGTCCAAAACGGGCAGTTTCATTTTGAAGGACTTTACATTGATGAACAGAAACGAATTGCTGTTCGGGAAGATAAAGAGATTGAGCTGACATACACAGAATTTGAAATACTATTGTTGCTGGCACAGAATATTGGCAGGGTATTCAGTAAAGAGCAGATATACAATAGTGTCTGGAAAGAACCATACTTTGGTGATCACAATATTGTTATGAGTCATATTCGCAACCTACGTGAGAAAATAGAAGATAATCCAAGTAAACCAATGTACATACAGACAGTGTGGGGAGTTGGGTATCGCTTTAATAAAAATTTAAGCAGTGGTCTGTGAAAATAATACAGGTCACTGCTTATTTTTCATTTTTAACACCCAAGAGATATTCACAAGATACATGAAA
>ERZ1034882.881-NODE-881-length-12271-cov-3.847495_pt1 | contig 12271 bp, 9 predicted proteins | sample MGYA00520606_ERZ1034882 | MGnify/ENA primary metagenome ERZ1034882 (study PRJEB33766, sample SAMN09781726) | gut metagenome | biome: gut microbiome | host: Homo sapiens | place: Madagascar | study: EMG produced TPA metagenomics assembly of the PRJNA485056 data set...
ACCATATACAGAGCCTTCCTGATATGACATATCGTCTGCCTCAAGCTCTACATCCTTTGCTCGCATGATTGCACGAATCTCGCTGTAGGTAAGAACATAGTCTGCATTACCCTCAATCTTCTGGTCCTCAACCTCTGACTTCTTGGCAATACATGGTCCTATGAATACTGTGACAGCATCCGGATCCTTTGCCTTTATCATTCTTGATATAGCAGCCATTGGTGAGATTGTTGTAGAAATCTTATCTGCCAGGTCTGGGTAATGTCTTCTAACCATATTTACAAAACCAGGACAACATGATGTCACTTTCTTCTCACCTGCCTGATATGCCTCATACCACTCATCTGCCTCAGATGCGGCGGTCATATCTCCACCAAGTGCTACTTCAACAAATCCATTGAAGCCAAGTGCACTCATAGCCTTCTTCCAGCTGTTCATGGTGATGTTTGGTCCAAACTGTCCCTCTGTAGCTGGTGCAGCCATTGCATATACCTTTTTACCCTCATCTTTAAGAGCCTCAATTACATTTACGATGTAAGTCTTCGAACCAATTGCTCCGAATGGACAGCTATGGATACACTTACCGCAGCGGATACATTTAGCCTCATCAATTACAGAAATTCCGTACTCGTTATATGTAATGGCATTTACAGGACATGCAAACTTACATGGTCTCTTAAGGTGTGCGATTGCGTTGTATGGACATGCCTGAGCACATTTTCCACACTCCTTACATTTTGCAGGATCAATATGTGAACGATGACGTCCTGCTTCAATTGCTCCAAATTTACAAGCATTGATACATGCTTTTCCTAAACAGTTCTGGCAGTTCTCTGTAACTGTGTAGCTTGAGATTGGACAATCCTCACAGGCAGAACTGATAACCTGAATTATATTTCCATCGTCAACTGCTCCAGGTGCTTTTCCCTCAGCAAGTCTGACACGTTGGCGGATGATTTCACGTTCCTTATAAATACAGCATCTGAAATGTGGTGTTGGTCCCGGAATGATGTTGAATGGGATATTGTCTCTTATCTCATCTAAATTTCCATCAAATGCGGCCTTAGCAACCTCATAAAGAACCTCGTGTTTAATTTTGATTACATTCTCGTCAGCGTACATATTATCTCCTTCTATAAATTCTCCTAGTGTAAATAGTTTCCAAAGCTTATCCGGCAGGTTTCCTGCATATCCAAACATAAAGTAAATGTTCCCAGCTTCGTTACAAACTAGGAACATTTTACTAAAGTTTCTATGGTTTTTCTACCCTTGTACCTACCAAAAAACAATTTTTTGATAAATTTTTCACAATTTCAGCATATTGCACTAAATTACTCGTGTCGAAGGGCATCTATTGGGTTTAGATTTGCCGCCTTATATGAAGGAAGCAGTCCAAAAATAATTCCTATGGCCATTGAGAAAAGTACTGCAAGCACTGCCGCAGCCGGACTTATTGTTGTAGGTGAACCATTCAGTGATGATATTACCTTTGACAAAATCACACCCACTATGACTCCGATAAGTCCTCCAAGGCTTGTAAGCACAACCGCTTCTGTAAGGAACTGTCCAAGTATTGCACCCTTTCCAGCTCCGATTGCTTTTTTAAGTCCAATCTCTGAGGTACGCTCTGTCACTGACACCAGCATGATGTTCATTACACCAATTCCACCTACTAAAAGTGAAATACCCGCAATCCATATAAGCATCATATTGGTAGATGCTGATAACTGCTGCAATTCCTTTGCCTGCTCCAGCAAATCCTGAGCAGCGTATTTGATGGTATCATCGCTTGTTGATATATATCCATTTAAAATATCAGCAGCTCCTTTTCCAACTGTTGTCATTGTACTGGTGTCTGATGCCCTGACAATCAGATTTTCCGGCTCGTCAAACTGATAAATAATAGGCCAGGTAGTATCAGGCACATAGACATTTCCGCTGGAATCACTGCCTGCATATGTGTAATAGTCATCTATGGAATTAATAACCAAATCATATTTTTCCTTTTCTCCGACTATACCCACTATCACATATGGCTCCTGCTGAATCTCAATTGTCCTGCCCAGGCAGTCCTCACCCTGAAAAAGTGTCTTTGCTGCCTTTTCATCTACCAGGGCGACCTTCCTCTTGGAAGACATATCAGCATCAGTGATGCCTCTTCCTCTCTCCACAACCATGCTGTTTGTGCCAAGATAGGTACTGTCTATCCCATATACATAGCCGCCAGACAGGGATGTGTTCTGATAATACACACCATCATAGACGTTTCTGCTATGGTACTTGGAAGCTGACTCTACATTATCAAGCTTCTGGATTTCCTCCATGGCAGCATCCGAAATCTGTCCAATTCCTGCTGGAAGCTCCTGATATGACAGATCAATGGAATATCCGTCCTGCTGCAATTCAACCTTTACCGTGTTGCTGCCTGAACCAATCAGGTTTTTCTCAATCTGCTTATTTGTTCCCTGTATAGTAGAAACAATTGCAATTATTGCTGCAATTCCTATAATTATACCAAGCATGGTAAGGAAGGAACGCATCTTATGTGACCATACTCCCCTGAAGGATAGTTTGATGTTCTCTAGCATTTTATTCCCTCCATCCTTTTAATACATATCTTCTGAAACGACAGTTGCCGCTCCATCCTTTACATTCTTTCCATAAGGGAAAGCTATATAATCGTCAACTGTGATTCCTGATTTTATTTCCACATAGCTGCCCCACAGGATACTTCCTGTCTGGACATACTGCTTCTCAAGCCTGCCGCCATTGTCCTTATACACATATGACTTGCCATTTTCCTCCCGCACAAAGCACTGCTGTATGTAGAGCTTATCCTGATTGGAATTGTCTGAGTTTTCGATTGTAAGCTGTAAGTACTGCCCCGCCATAAGTCCGCTTGGGTCTTCTATATAAGCTGTGTATCCATAATATGACACATTAGGATTGCCCTCTCCGTAATATGAATTGCTATTTGTCGGCACTACATCTATCTCTGAGATTTGTCCCTGATAGTTATTTCCACTCTCCCAGTCATATGCAGTAACACTCTGGCCTATCTTGATTTTATCAAGCATAAGCTCACTGACGCTGCCTTCTATATACAGACCCTCTGAGCCTGATACTACCATAAAGGCTGATCCGTCTGTCGGAATATCATCTATATCATGAACGGTCTTCACCACACCATTTACCTTGGAACGCACAACACCATCATCAAGCTGCTCCTCAAGATTTGTCAGCTCATTCTCTGCTGTTCTCTTCTTGATGTCAATCTTTCTGACTTCTCTTTCCTGTTTTGCGGTCTCCTGGGCAAGCTCCTTAGCTGTGTAACCGGTCACATTGCCATCCTCAGTGCCATTTGAATCATCTGGTATCTCAGAATCCTCTGTTCCATCTGGTTTTTCTGTATTATCTGCGTCAGAGTTATTGTCATGGTTTCCAGAGAAAATATATACCATATCACTATCTTCATAGGTCTTGCTTATATATGCACCATTCATGGTTACAGACATGGCTACATTTCCACTTGCATCTACTGCGTCAAATTTGGCAACTGTAGAATTGGTCTTAAATCCATTTATAACTGCACCTGACAGCCTGCTTCCTGTATCACACTTAAATACGTATGGATCTTCTGCGGTACCCTGACCACCTGTTTTCTGGTCAACTGATGTAATATCCACAGAAGTCTGTGATACTGTCTCTGATGTTTCCTGGTTTGGCAGCTCTGAAGGGCTTGCCTGTGTGTCAGGAATAGGGGTTGTATTCTTTAGCTTTGTAAGCTTTGCAACCGCTGTATCGTATTCATTCTGGAGACCTTCTATCTGGAGCTTTTTCATCTGAACTGAAAGCTCTAAGCTTGTGACGTCATATTCCATGAGAGGGTCTCCCTCTGCTACTTCCTGTCCCTCTGTAACAAAAACATCCACAACCTTTTGTCCGTCTGTGACATACACACTCTGGGACGCATTATTTTTCACGACTCCCTCACTAGTGGTAGTATCCTCATAATATCCCAGATTCAGCATGGAAACACTGTACACATCTACTGTGTTTTTCCCATTTTGATAGTATGTAACACCAGCTACAGAACCTATAACCAGCGCAACTACAATAGCTATAATCAGGAGTGCTTTTAATGTCTTTTTCATTTCTGCTCCACCTCCTGCTTATCATTCGATAATTCGCCATCAATAATATATACTATTCTGTCAGCCTGCTCTGCAACCTTTCTGTCATGGGTAATCATAACAACAGTCACACCCTCGTCGTTAAGCTGCCTGAATAATTCCATTATCTGTTTCCCTGATTTTGAATCCAGAGCTCCTGTAGGCTCATCCGCCAAAAGAAGCTTTGGGCTGTTAACCATGGCTCTCGCAATTGCAACTCTCTGCTTCTGACCACCTGATAACTGTGTAGGCTTAAATGAAGCCCTGTCTGCAAGCCCTACCTTTTCAAGGGCAGCCATTGCCTTCTCATGTCTTTCCCTTTTTTTAAGTCCTGCATATATAAGAGGCAGGCTCACATTATCCAGTGCGCTTTCTCTCGGCATAAGCTGAAAATTCTGGAATACAAAGCCTATTGTGTTTAATCTGAGCTTTGACAAGTCCTTCTCCTTAAGATTAGTCACAGCCTTTTCATCAAGATAATACTCGCCCTTGGTAGGAGTATCCAAAAGACCTACTATATTCATCAGTGTCGTCTTGCCCGAACCCGAAGGCCCCATAATTGCAACATACTCGCCCTCCTCTACCTGAAGACATACATCTTTAAGCACAGGAACCGGCATATTGCCCTGATTGTAATCCTTGTAAATATCTCGAAGGTCTATAATCATTACTCCACCTCCGTGTCACTTGACGTACTGCCAAACATGTCATTCAAATCATCTGAGGCTGTGTCATCTGTGAATTCTGTACCATACACGCTTTCATCTACACACTCGGTGCCTCCCTCAAGATATTCAGTACCACCCTCATCATAAATTCCTTCATCAGAAGATCCATCCACACCGCTGTTATATGCATCCCAGTCAACATCCTCATATTTTGTAACCTTCATTCCCACATACAAATCATCTGAAGGCCATACAATATAGTCATCATCGCTAAGACCTGATGCAATCTGTACCTGATACAGGTCATCATCCCTGTCTCCGATTTCAACCTGTCTCTTTTCCAGCCTGCCTCTTGCGTCCAGTGCCCATACATAGGTTCCATCATCCTCAAGCACATAGCTTGCGTCAAGCCATAAGCCTGTCTTTACATCTCCCTGACCATAATCAGGCTCTATGTATACATGCTGCCCCAGCATAAGTCCATCTGAGCTGTCAAGCTGTATATAAAATGGGTATTTTGATGCAGAATTATCACTGCTGCTGTCGCTGTAATAGTTGTTATTATTTGACTGTGGATTCTCTGTATCAATTGTCTTGATGCTTCCTGTCCAGGTGACAGTCTCATCTGCCCTTGAGCGGATAATCACCTGCATGCCCTCAGACAAACCACTTGAATAGAGACTCTGCTCATCAATAGTACCCTTAACCCTGTAGTCACCTGTTGCAAGAATAGTGATAAGTGCAGAGCTGCTGCCATCTGAGCTTGTGCCATCCTCATTTATGTTTTTTACCATTCCATCAATCTTGCTGGTTACAACAGCATTGTTTATTGTCTCATCATATTTTGCAATCTCATTTTTCTTGGCTGTAATGTCATAAGAAGCCTGATTTACCTGAAGCTGTGCCTGCTGAATCTGCAGGGTATAATCTAACTGCTGGTCTGCCGGTGCAGCCTGCTTCTCTGCTGTAAGCTGGTTAACCTGAGCCTGATACCCCTCCAAATCTGTCTGCAGGCCCTCAAGTTCAAGATTTGCTGTCTGCTTCTGCTGCTTTACAGAGTCTACGTCATATTTAAAAAGCGGGTCTCCCTCTTTAACTTCGTCGCCTACAGCCACGTAGATTTCTTCTATCTCCTTATCAGAATCCTTGTTGACCTCAAGTGTCTCCTGAGACTCAACGACTCCGGAATAGCTGCTGACTGCCCCCGCAGAGTACTTGACATCTCCTACTCTCTGGGCATAAATCCCCAAAGTCTCACTTCCCACATCTGTCCCCTTGTTTTTCCACCATAAAAATCCACCTGCTGCCGCAGCCGCAATTATTACAACCACAACAACTCCAATAATAACCTTTTTCTTTTTGCTCATAATTACCTCCGTAATAACATATACTTTATACCAACATTGTAGCTTATTTTGCATAAATAAATCTTTATATTTTTCTTAATTTTTCTTAATTTTAAAAGGAATCTGATTATGAATGAAAGCCAAAACCTCGAGCCACTGCTGCAGGCATCTTTAAATGCCACCAAATTCGAATTGGTAAACTCACCAGCCTTATCATCAGGATATATTGAAGCACAGAATAAATGGGAAGTAATCGTGAAATATGTCGGTAATCCGGAAACTATTTTTGCCCAGTTTAGTAATTCAAACTACACAATCCTCCTTGGCGCTTACGCCATCCTCACACTATCCCGTGAGGAAATTGAAGCCTTGGCATTGATGCCTGAAATAATATATGTTGAAAAGCCCAAAAGCTTTTATTATGAAGTATACAATGGCAGGATTGCTTCCTGTATAAATACATTTTATAACAGGTACAGCCTGTCAGGCAGGGGAACTCTTGTGGCGGTTGTGGATTCAGGAATTGATTATACCCATCCGGATTTTTTACAGCCTGATGGGAGCACCCGGATTGCCTGTCTCTGGGACCAGACCACAAATATTGTATACAATGCCGCTGACATCAATGACATTTTATCATCCGATACGGCCTCCCTGCACAATATTGTCTATTCCTTAGACCCATCAGGCCATGGCACCCATGCAGCAGGAATAGCCGCAGGAAACGGGGCAGCCTCTCAGGGCATCTACCGGGGCATCGCATACGAGGCATCGCTTCTTGTGGTGAAGCTTGCTCCCCGCTCACCTCTTGGTTTTCCACAGACAACTCAGATAATGGAAGCTGTGGATTTTTGTATCAGAAAAAGCATAGAGCTTAAGATGCCTGTAAGCATTAACTTAAGTCTCGGAAATACCTATGGCTCCCACAGTGGTACTTCCCTTCTTGAGACATACCTGAATGATGTCCAGGGTGTATACAAGACAAACATCATAGTGGGAAGCGGCAACGAGGGCAGCAGCAACGGGCATACTGGCGGACTGCTCACAAATCGCAACGAAACCATAGAACTGTCAATTGGAGATTTCACCCCCAATCTCACCATTCAGCTCTGGAAAAAATACTGGGATACCGTCGATATCACTATCGAAGCCCCATCCGGACAGTCTGCAAGACTTGATTTGAGTACAGGCATACAAAGGCTCAACCTTGACTCCGCCTCCCTCTACATAACCAATTCTCCGCCCTCTCCCTACAGTATATTTGAGGAAACTTATATTGATATGCTGCCAACAGCCAGTTATGTGAGCTCCGGTGTATGGAAAATAATCCTGTCTCCGATTCAGATAAAGGATGGACAGTTTGACCTCTGGCTCCCCAGTGCCACAGCCCGAAATGCTTCCACCGGTTTTCTGGCCTCCCTGCCGGAAACCACCCTGACTATTCCATCCACTGCCTGCAAGGTAATAACCGTTGGGGCTTACAATTCCTACAGTGACACCCTCGCAGCCTTTTCAGGCAGGGGCTTTACCTGGAGCACTGATTTTAAAAAACCAGACCTGGTGGCTCCCGGTGTGGATATAATATCCTGCGCTGCTGGTGGTGGCTACAGCTCCAAGACCGGCACCTCCATGGCGACACCTTTTGTGACCGGTGCCTGCGCCCTCCTTATGGAATGGGGTATTGTGAGGGAAAATAATCCCTATATGTATGGAGAAAGAATAAAGGCAGCTCTGATTCAGGGAACCAGAAGACTGCCTTTCATGTCCACCCTTCCAAGCCCTGAGGCTGGCTGGGGTGCATTGTGTCTTGATTTTTTACTTGAATAAATGCTATTTACTGCAAAATCCTGCCATCTGTTGAGATTGTAACCACCTGCCATGGAATAAACCTGCCGCTGTTTTGAAGGGCTGTAATTGCAGCTCTCTCAAGGCCTCCACAGCAAGGAACCTCCATGCGGACAATAGTCACACCCTTTATGTCATTGTTTGCAATAATGGCTGTGAGCTTTTCTGCATAATCCACATCATCAAGCTTAGGACAGCCTACTACGACCTTTCTGCCCTTGATAAAATCATTGTGGAAATTGCCATAGGCATAGGCTGTACAGTCTGCCGCAATCAGAAGGTGGGCTCCATCAAAATATGGGGCTCTGACCGGTGCAAGCTTTATCTGAACCGGCCACTGGCTAAGCTGGGACTCTGTACCAGCCCCAGTCTGAGCTGCCACGGCTGGTGATACAGGTGCTGATGCCTGTCTCTCAATCGCTCTTGCCATAGAGCCCGGACAGCCTGTAGACTTTGGTGTGCTCTGGGCTGTCTCACAAGCCCTGGCTTCCTCCGCCGCCCTGGCAGCAGCCCTTGCCTTTAAATGTTCTTCCACTGCTTTCTCATCATACTCTGCTGCTTCCCTTGTCTCAAAAGAAATAGCATCCATAGGACAGGATGGAAGACAGTCTCCCATTCCATCGCAATAGTCATCTCTGGTGAGCTTTGCTTTGCCATCAATTATGGCAATAGCTCCCTCGTGACATGCTGTGGCGCATCTGCCACAGCCATTACATTTTTCCTCATCAATATGAATTACCTGACGTACCATTTTATCTCTCCTTTTTATGTCATTTGCTCTCTTTTCCTTTTATCTGGTCTAAGTATAGCTTGACTGTCTTTATATGTATGTTGTTTCTACAACATTTAGGTCGGTCACAGCTTCTCTCACATACTTTGGTAATACATAAAACCTGCCACCAGCAGCTTTTATTGCATACTTTGGTATAACAAAGCGATGATTAACTCTAGTCGTTAATCATCGCTTTGATTGCTTCTGCCACTAAAATTGCGTCTATGGCTTTCATCGCCCTATCATATTCTTCCTGCTGCTTTTTACGTTTTTCTTCCTTTTTATTATATTCCTCAACATGCTTTTTAAACTCTCTGGCTCTCTGCTCTTTTAGCTTTTTATACTGTTTTTCAAAATTATCATGCTCGTGTTTTCTTGTTGAATACCAATTTCTGTCAGAGCTGACCGGACTGCCTACCACATTTCCAGCTCTCCCTGCAGCTGTCTGATTTCTTGCCACATCACAGAGATATCCATATGCCTCTGTTATCAGGTAATATGTGGATACATTCTCTGTATTGCCAGAATCGGGATGATATTTCTTCGCCAGATTTTTGTAAGCAGACTTAATGTCTGCCATTGTTGAGTTTACGTTAATGCCTAATATATCGCAGGCTTCTTTTCTTGAATTTATCATAGTTTTCTACGCGTCCACTGTTTAAGTATTTAAAAGACCTCCTTAGTGTACAGGAGCATCTTTGTTCTCCTGCTTTTATCAAATTTTGTTAATTGGAAATAAAAGCAAGATTTTCAGGATATTAAAATTGTACTCTAGATTTGTTGTAACCCATTGTTTGTTTAAGAAAATAATTGCTTTGAGTGTATTATATATTAAATCATGCAGTATCTCAATACTTAATTCTACTGTTATTATATACCAACCAAATCAATCACAGCCAACTTTTCTGGTTACATTACAAAAATCTCCCCCAGATAATCTGAGAGAGATTTTGTCTTTTCTTATTGTAATATTCTTTTTACAGGAATACATATGAAAATTTTCTTTCATTAACTACTAAATCTGCCATATGATTAATTTCCTAAAATTTCATCTCGTGCAGCTACAAATTCTTTTACCTGATTTGACCATTCTGCATTGGAACCTTCAACTTTTCCTGTCCATTTGTATGGATAGTAAGTTACACTATTACAATCCATATCTGTATCGTTATAATATTCACCATCAGAATTTTCATTCGCTACTACACTATAATCTATTGTCACACTGCAATCTTCAAAAATCCATCCTAACAATACAGTGTTCGCATGTACCTCACCATCTGCTGAAAGCATTCCGTTAACAATATCTGTCATGTCGTTACCTCCATAGATATTTATATAATTTGGTGAACCAAGTCTTTCAATCAACTTATCAAGCATCCATTCCTCATATGAATAATCATATGTAAATTCTCCTGCTTCGTTCATCTCTTCATCACAGTCTTCAGATGTTATGTTGAAAAGAGATACTGAATTTGGAATATATTTCTCAAGACTCCAATTATTGTTATCTATATTTGACTGTAATGCATCTTCCTTATCATAAATAGACAATTCTGGTACAGTAGTAGTGTATTCGTCTGCCGTTTCGTAGTCAGCACTATCTTTGGGGTATAGACGAATGTCTTCGTAATTGTCTCCGTCGCTCGGATATTTCTCTATGCAGTCTCTTAAAGTTAAGAAATCTTCATCAGAGATATAATTATAATAAACCTTATAATCTAACAAATCCTCAAAATTAATTGGTAAGGTCAGGTCATAATAAAACAGTCGAGCATCTTCAGGCATTGGAATAGTCTCTTCTGTTGAAAAATCAATATTCAAAGTGTACGACTCCTTAGCTCTTTCTGCTAAATCTTTATCACCTTTAGTTGTTGAATCTACAGTTGCTGATGTTGATGCGGTACTGTCAGCATCTTTTGTGTTCTGTTTAGGCTGTAGGCTTGACCCGCATCCTGTTAATAATGTTGTGCAAATTAAGCCAATTGCAATAATTTTTCTTTTCATTCTTTTTTCTCCAAAGTAATCATTAATCTTTACAGGAATACATACTTGAGTACGAAAAGGATTGCAAGGATGTACATAAGTGGTGTAATTTTCTTTGCCTTGCCACATACAAGGTTGATTATTACATATGAGATACATCCAACAGCGATACCCTCTGAGATGCTATACATAAGTGGCATAGCGATAAGTGCAAGGTATGCTGGAACAGCCTCTGTGAGATCGTTGAAATCAATATCTACTACAGCAGATACCATAAGGAATCCAACGAAGATAAGAGCTGGAGCTGTTGCAAATCCCGGGATTGTTGTAAATATAGGAGCAAGGAAAATTGAAACAAGGAAAAGGAATCCTGTTACAACTGATGAAAGTCCTGTTCTACCACCCTCAGCTACACCAGCTGAGCTCTCTACGAATGTTGTTGTTGTAGATGTTCCAAGTACAGCTCCTGCTGATGTTGCAATTGCATCTGCAAGAAGTGCCTGCTTGATGTTTGGAAGCTGTCCGTCCTCATCAAGAAGCTTTGCCTTGTCAGCACATCCGATAAGTGTTCCAAGTGTATCAAACATATCTACAAATAAGAATGAGCACATGATTACGATAAAGTCTACAATCCTGATACTTCCGATTGCTTTTGTGTTAAAGCACTGTCCAAAGGTCTCACCAATTGCTCCAAGGTTAAATGAAGACCATGATGGGATAAGTGAATAGAAACCTGCCTCTGCATCGATTACATATACTCCTGTGAGCTGGCAGATAATGCCAAGTACCCATGTGATGAGTATTCCGATAAGGATAGAACCCTTAACTCTCTTTGTGTAAAGGATTGCTGTTGCTAAAAGTCCGATTACGCAAAGGATTGCACTGATTCCGATTGTATGGAACGTCTCTGGTGCAGCATATGACACAACTGTTACAAGAGTTGAGTCACTGTTTACAACAAGGTGTCCGCCCTGTAATCCTATGAATGCTACGAAAAGTCCGATACCTACTGAAACACCCTTTTTAAGTGTCATTGGGATTGCATTGAAGATTGCCTCACGAACATTTGTAAGTGAAAGAACGATAAATACAAGTCCTTCTACAAATACTGCAAGTAATGCAAACTGCCATGAATAACCCATAGCTCCACATACTGTGTAAGCAAAATATGCATTAAGTCCAAGTCCCGGCGCAAGAGCAAATGGATAGTTTGCAAGCAATGCCATACACTCGTTCCGATGAAAGCTGCAAGTGCTGTTGCCATAAGGACAGCCTGCGAATCCATTCCTGATGCTGAAAGAATTGATGGGTTTACAGCGAGAATATAAGCCATTGTCATGAATGTAGTAATTCCGGCAATAACTTCAGTTTTCACTGTAGTGTTGTTTTCTTTGAGTTTGAATAATTTCTCTACCATGATTATTCCCTTTCTTTTTCTTTTTGTAACTTCATACCCTGTGTATACAATCTAAACACTCCTGT
>ERZ1034882.883-NODE-883-length-12232-cov-23.092305_pt1 | contig 12232 bp, 6 predicted proteins | sample MGYA00520606_ERZ1034882 | MGnify/ENA primary metagenome ERZ1034882 (study PRJEB33766, sample SAMN09781726) | gut metagenome | biome: gut microbiome | host: Homo sapiens | place: Madagascar | study: EMG produced TPA metagenomics assembly of the PRJNA485056 data set...
ATTTAAAATGGGTATATACAGAAAAAGAAATGTCCACTAGATAGGTAGTAGTTTAACAAGGGAACGGGGCGCAGAGAGGAAAAGAAGCTGATTAAGCCCCAGGAAGATCAAGAGAACGGGGCGCAGAGAGCTAAAACAGGCCGATTATACCCAAGGAAAAGAAACCGGCCGGGTATGGGGAGCTACAATAGGCCGACTATACCCAGGGAAAAGAAACCAGCCGGGTATAGGGAGGCACAATAGGCCGATTATACCCAGGGAAAAGAAACCGGCTGGGTATGGGGAGCTACAATAGGACGACTATACCCAAGGAAAAGAAACCGTTAGGGTATGGGGAGCCATAATAGGCCGATTATACCCCCGGAACTGAATTCACGGGGGCACAAAGTCAAGGTATACCATGGAATAGAAGTGAAAAACTGTCAAATGCAACAATTATCTCTGACAAAACGGATCCCCACCATTCTTGAATAAGGTGATCATTTCCTGCCCCACACTGATGGTGGAAGGAAGATCCGGAACTTCGCTACGGGAGAACCATTTTGCTTCACCGAGTTCGGATTCCTGCAAAGTAATCGTGGGATCACCGTCCAGCTTTGCAAAGAAGCCGATCATAGCGGAATCACTGAAGGACCAGGGCTGGGATTTGTAATAGACCAGATCACTGACCTTAAGGCCTACCTCTTCCATGATCTCTCTGCGGGCAGCGCCCTTGAAGGTCTCACCGACTTCCACGAAGCCTGCTACCAGTGCCCAGTGACGGTAGGAACCGCCGGCGTAGCGGGTCAGCAGAATCTTGTCCTGCATGGTATCCACGATGGCGATAATGACAGCCGGAGAGATCTTGGGATATTCGATCTGTCCGCACTCCGGGCAGATGCAGGCCCGCTCTGTGGTACTGTGAACTGTGGGATGACCACAGCGGCCGCAGAATTTCCGATCCAGACGGAAACGGTTGATCTGGGTGGCGGTGATCCCAGCGAATGCCAGATATTCCGGTTCAAAGTTACGGAACACGCCGGAAGCATAGAGATCTTCCTCCGGGAGCATGAGAGCACCGGAGTTTTCTACGGTCTTACGGTAAAAAGCCCTGTCGTCAATGGAAAAGAGGTATTCACAGTCGAGGAAAAAGCGCTCCAGGGGCTGTCGGATTCCCAATAGTCCATGAACTTCCTCGAAGGTAGGAAGATATACCTGAGAATGCTTCACAATACCTGCATTCGCGGAAGAGCCCGCAACAGCAGCGTCGTTTCCTGTATGGGAGGGCAGATATACCTTTTCACCATCAAACAACAGCAGATAATCGGAAGGCTTTGGCTCCTGATTTCGGAATTCCGGATAATATTTATGAGGTTCGATCTTATGGATCATCATAGGGTGTTTCTCCTTTTATGGCTATTTTTCAGAAAGTATTCATAAGAATATAGTAGTCCACCGTAGGGAGGCTGTCAAATGCAACAGTTCATGAATTGTTGTGGAAATTATTTGAGATTCCGATATATTTGTGTTAAAATGTTTTGTAACTGTTCTGGGACGTTCATTCCGCGAAGCCCCGCCGGACAGTTATGAAATTTATCAGAAAATACAGCATGAGAGTGTCGTGATGAATGTCTCGGGTGCATCATGTGGAAACGAGGGATAGTATGTTACAGATGATCTTACCGGAGGGAAGCAGTTCTCTCCTTGCTTTTTTTGGAATCCTTTTTGCTTTTGGAGCTACGGTACTGGCAACGGCAAAATTAAGTCCATATCTGCCTAAGGATGCCGGAAGAGAATTTGCCCATGACGGAAAATTGTCTGCGGGGAAACCCAGAGGCGCCGGAATTATTTTTGTCCTGGCATTTGTGGCATCTGTTCTGCTTTTTTCCCCTTTAAGCGCAGAGCTGGTGATCTACCTGCTGCTGATCGTGGTATGTATGACGACCGGTTTTTTGGATGATGCGTCCAAGACACCCTGGGGAGAATATAAGAAGGGCTTTTTGGATTTGTGTGTGGCAGCACTGGTAGCCATCACTTTTCTGAAATATAATTCCAACGTGGTGGAGCTGGCATTGTTCCATGTAAAGTTCACGCTGCCGCCTGTGGTATTCGCCATTCTCACGGTGATCCTGGTATGGACCTCCGTGAATGTGACCAACTGCTCCGATGGCGTGGACGGACTGTCCGGAACTTTGACTATTATAACAATTATATCTATCTACATTGTGGATCGCATGAAGGATGTGAATGAAACTTACTCTTTCCTGATCCTGCTGTTTGCTGTATGTATTCTGGGCTATTTGTGGTACAATGCCACACCCAGTAAGCTGATGATGGGGGATGCCGGTTCCCGGGCCATGGGATTGTTCATCAGCATCGCCATTTTGAAGAGCGGCTGCCCGTTCCTGTTCATCCCATTGGCACTGGTGCTGATCCTGGACGGTGGACTGGGACTTTTGAAGGTATCTCTGCTTCGCTTTCTGAAGATTCATATTTTAAAAAATACGAGAACGCCGCTGCACGATCATGTGCGTAAGGTGTGGGACTGGTCCAATACTCAGACGGTATTCCGATTTGCTATCATTCAGATCATTCTGTCTTTGGCTGTGATTTATGCGATGCAATTGTAAAATGCTGGCACACCGGTAAAACATAGCGGTTCAGATCGAATGGCTGCTTGAGGCAGAGAAGTGCATTTGCTAGAGGAAAAGAAAGATGTATCCCTGATGCGAAGTGAAGCAAGTAAGTGAATAGATAGAAATGGAGAAATTATGTACGATGAATTAACCCCCACTGACATTAAGAAAATGGAAGAAGAGATCGAATACCGCAAGCTGGTCGTGCGTCCCAAGGCACTGGAGGACGTCAAAGAAGCCAGAGCCCACGGTGATCTCAGCGAGAATTTTGAATATTATGCAGCCAAAAAGTATAAGAATCAGAACGAGAGCCGGATCCGCTATCTGGAGAGAATGATCAAGACCGCGAGGGTCATCTCCGAGAACTCCGCAGCGGATGAGGTAGGTATCAACAACACCGTCACGGTGGAATTCGTAGATGACGGCACGGAAGAGGATTACAAGATCGTGACAACCGTCCGCGGTAATTCCCTGGAAGGTCTGATCAGCAATGAGTCCCCCCTGGGCAAAGCACTCCTTGGCAAAAAAGTAGGCGACATCGTCCATGTGCAGGTCAATGCCAGTGTGGGCTACGATGTGGAGATCAAAGCACTGAAAAATACCGAGGATGACGGAGACAAGATCCGCAGCTTCTAGTACCTTGTTCTGCAAACAACCAGACGAATAACTCGTATAAATTTCCATCTGCGACATCAGAAAAGCTTGACAATTTTTGAATGTTGTACTAGTCGTTTGCGGAACATATGAGAATAGAAAGAAAAAGGAATTATAAGAATGAAGAAATATCTGCTGTTTGATCTGGACGGCACCCTGACAGATCCTAAAATCGGAATTACTACCTGTGTGCAGTATGCACTGCACTCCTTTGGCATCGAGGAGCCGGATCTGGACAAGCTAGAACCCTTTATCGGACCGCCACTGCGTGACAGCTTTATGGAATTCTACGGTTTCACCGCAAAGCAGGCAGAAGAAGCTGTGGCAAAATACAGAGAGCGCTTTCAGGATACGGGACTTTTTGAAAATGAGGTCTATACCGGTATCCCTAAGATGCTGCGGGAACTTCAGGCTAAGGGATATTTTCTGGCAGTAGCATCCAGCAAGCCCCAGGTATACGTAGAGCGTATCCTGGAACATTTTGATCTGAAAAAATATTTTTCTGTAGTGGTGGGTAGTGAACTGGACGGCAGAAGAGAGACCAAGGATCAGGTGGTACAGGAAACCCTTCGTCAGCTCTTTGGAGAGAACCCCGTGGATCCCGAACAGGTCTATATGATCGGTGACAGAAAGTTTGATGTGGAAGGAGCCAGAGCGCTCGGAGTGGAGAGCGTGGGAGTGACCTACGGCTACGGAAGCAAGGAAGAATTAAAGGAAGCGAAGGCGGATTACATTGTACAATCCGTGGAAGAACTGGAGAAATTTTTACTCCGTGGCAGTGAAGAATTACTGAACGGAAATCCGGACAATAAAAAGAAAAACCCCATGTATCAGAGGATCTGGACCATGGTGTATTCGTTTCTGATGTTTATATTGGTGCGCAATGCAGTGCAGTATGCGCTGCTGGCACTGTTATATCAGCTGGCACAGTCCGGAGCCTCTGGTGGACTGGTGGATCTTTTAATCCTACGGGATGAGACCGGCGCCTATAACGGCTACTCCGGAGATGTCTCCAGCATCATTGCGGCTCTTGGATTCATCGGCGGTGCCATTGCCGTATGGTCCACAGCGAAACTGCTCATTGATAAAAATAAAGAGGACATGCACTTAAGCCACTTGAAAAAAGAAGGAAAGAGCAAATATGTCTTACTGACTGTGGCTACCATCGGTGCCGTCATCGGATGCAATCTCCTGTTTGAACTCCTGGGAGTGACTAATAAGTCTGAAGCTTATACCGAAGTGGCAGCCCAGCAATATTCCGCACACTTTATCGTAGGAATCCTCGTATTCGGCTTCATCTCCCCCATAGCAGAGGAACTCCTGTTCCGCGGAGTTATCTACGGATACCTTCGCAGATTCATGGATATCAAACTCGCCATAGCCCTGTCCGCCCTGATCTTCGGTGTCTACCACATGAACTATGTCCAGGGCGTATACGGCTTCCTCATCGGCTGCCTGATGGCATATGCTTACGAATACTTTGGAGAGTTCAAAATGGCAGTCTTTGTCCATGTGGCATCCAACGTCCTCGCCTACTGCCTGTCCTATACCGCCATCGCCGTCACCGGCTTTGTCAGCTGGCCTGTATGCGTGATTTTCCTGGCAGTGGCAGCAGCCTCCCTTGGAACACTTCATAAACAGAAAAATATATTCTAAGCACTAATAAAGTATATTAGCCATCCTCTGGATATTCGATAAGATATCTCTGGATGGTTATCATAACCCAGTAGCCCCGACAGAGGGAAGAATAAGCAGACGTCGGCACTTAGCGTGGGTACTTTCCACGCTTATGTGCCGCTACGCTCTGCGACATGAGCGCATCGTGCTAAAGCACGCGCGTGTCGCGTTTCTTCCCTCTGTCGAGGCTACGGAGATTTTATAGAAAAATAGGAGCAACACATGAAATTCAGCATTATCGTAGTCTGCTTAAACCCAGGCCCTAAACTGAATCAGACCCTGGACAGTATCCTGTCCCAGACCTACCCTGATTTCGAGATCATTGTCAAGGACGGCGGCAGCCGCGACGGCTCCATAGAAACCATGCGCGAGGACAGACATATCCGCTTATACCAGGAACCCGACCACAGCATCTACGAAGCCATGAATCAGGCAGTCTCCCATGTGACCGGCGACTATATTCTCTTCCTAAATTGCGGTGACCTTTTCTATGACAACGAAGTTCTGAGCCGCACCGCACAGTTCATGGAACAGCACCCGGCGAAACTTCAGGGCATCTACTACGGCGATACATACAGCGCGAAAACAGAGGCGAAGATATCTTCCCCGCCCCGCATCACCGGTTTCGTCTGCTACCGCAACATTCCCTGCCACCAGTCCTGCTTTTATGCTGCAGACCTGTGCAGACAGAAGCCCTATGAACCCAAATATAAGATCCGTGCAGATTACGAACATTTCCTCTGGTGCTATTATCGTGCCAAAGCACCCATGCAGTATCTGGGACTTACCGTGTCCTCCTACGAGGGCGGCGGCTACTCTGAGACCAAGGAGAACCTGAAGCGCAGCGCTGCAGAACATAAGGAGATCACGACAAAATACATGAATCCCGGCGAACTGTTCCGCTACCGGGCAGTGATGGCACTGACGTTTGCGCCTCTTCGCACCGCACTGGCAGAGAGTAAACACTTTTCTGCAATGTATCAGAAACTGATGAGCAAGGTGTATGGCCGGAAACAGGAAAAATAGGGGAAATCCACCAAAAGTTGTGTGGGAAATATAATTTTAAAGAGAAAATTAATACAATTTCCAGATAACAGACATGCAAACAATGGAATTGACAAATTATCTGACAATTCGTAGAAAAATCTATATTTACAAATGAGAAAAATAGGTGTATAGTACAGAAAAGGTCGCAATGAGGCGCTCGAAAGAGTCTCATTGCGACCTTTTTTTGTTACTATTACGGTCTTGCAAATGAGGTTCAAAATAGTAACAGACGGATTAAGAAGAGAAAAATAGAAACCCGGAAAGGAGAACTATATGTTTGATGTAAAACAGGAGCTGCCCAAGGCACCGTTATATCGGGAAGAATTTGAGCATGATAACTGCGGTATCGGAGCCTGTGTCAATATTCACGGAGAGAAGAGCCGCGCTACCGTTGAGAATGCGCTGAAGATCGTAGAGAATCTGGAGCACAGAGCCGGTAAGGATGCGGAAGGTAAGACCGGTGATGGTGTCGGTATTCTGACCCAGATCCCTCACAAATTTTTTGCAAGAGTCACAAAGGCTCTGGGCATGGATATCGGCGGAGAGAGAGAATACGGTGTCGGCATGTTCTTCTTCCCCCAGGAAGAGCTGCGCCGTAACCAGGCGAAGAAGATGTTCGAGATCATTGTGGAAAAGGAAGGAATGGAATTCCTAGGCTGGCGTGAAGTGCCCACTTTCCCCAATGTGCTGGGACACAAGGCAGTAGAGTGCATGCCTTATATCATGCAGGGCTTTGTGAAAAAGCCCGCCGATGTGGAAAAAGGTCTGCCCTTCGACCGCAGACTTTACATTGCAAGGCGTGTATTCGAGCAGTCTTCCGATGATACCTATGTGGTCTCTCTTTCCAGCAGAACCATCGTATATAAAGGAATGTTCCTGGTAGGACAGCTTCGTACCTTCTTTGCAGACTTACAGAGTGAGGATTACGAATCCGCCATTGCTATGGTACATTCCCGTTTCTCCACCAACACCAACCCCAGCTGGGAGCGTGCCCATCCGAACCGTCTGATGGTACACAACGGTGAGATCAACACCATCCGCGGCAATGCCGATAAGATGCTGGCGCGCGAAGAGAACATGGAATCTGAGCATCTGAAGGGTCAGCTGCATAAGGTACTGCCTGCCATCAGCAAGACCGGTTCCGATTCCGCGATGTTAGACAATACATTGGAGTTTTTGGTAATGAGCGGCATGGAGCTGCCTCTGGCAGTCATGATTGCCATCCCCGAGCCCTGGGCGAACAACAAGGCAATGTCCCAGACTAAGAGAGATTTCTACCAGTATTACGCTACCATGATGGAGCCCTGGGACGGTCCCGCATCCATCCTGTTCTCCGACGGAGATATCATGGGAGCTGTGCTGGACAGAAACGGTCTGCGTCCTTCCCGTTACATGATCACTGACGACGATACCCTGATCCTGTCCTCTGAGGTAGGTGTGCTTCCCATTGATCCCACGAAGATCAAAGTAAAAGAAAGACTTCGTCCCGGCAAGATGCTCCTGGTCGATACCGTACAGGGCAGAGTCATCGACGATGAGGAGATCAAGGAAAAATATGCTTCCAGACAACCTTATGGAGAATGGCTGGATAACAATCTGACCGAACTGAAGAGCATCCATATCCCGAACTATCGCGTTCCGGAATACACCTACGAAGAACGTCAGCGGATGCAGAAGGCTTTTGGCTACACCTATGATGAAATGAAGCAGAGCATTCTGCCGATGGCAAAGAACGGCAGCGAAGCCATCGCAGCCATGGGTGTGGATACCCCACTGCCCGTGCTGAGTAAGACAAATCACCCGCTGTTCCATTATTTCAAGCAGCTGTTTGCACAGGTGACCAACCCGCCCATTGATGCCATCCGTGAGGAGATTGTAACCTCCACCACCGTATACATCGGTACCGAAGGCAACATCCTGGAGGAGACTCCGAAGAACTGTAACGTTCTGAAGGTCAACAACCCGATCCTGACCAACACCGATCTCTTGAAGATCAAGAACATGAAAGTAGACGGCTTCAAGGTAGAAGTCGTACCTATCGTATATTATAAGAACACCAGCTTAGAGCGTGCCATTGACCGACTGTTCGTGGAAGTGGACAGAGCTTACAGAGAAGGCGTGAATATTCTGATCCTGTCCGACAGAGGCGTGGATGAGAACCATGTGCCCATTCCTTCCCTGCTTGCCGTATCTGCCCTGAACCAGTATCTTGTACGCACCAAGAAGAGGACCAGAGTCGCACTGATCCTGGAATCCGGCGAACCCAGAGAAGTACACCATTTTGCTACACTGCTTGGCTATGGTGCCTGCGCTATCAACCCTTATCTGGCACAGGATACCATCAAGGAGCTGATCGAGAGCAATATGCTGGACAAAGATTATTATGCTGCAGTGGATGATTACAACAACGCTGTTCTCCACGGCATTGTCAAGATCGCTTCCAAGATGGGCATCAGCACTATCCAGTCCTATCAGGGCTCCCAGATCTTCGAGGCTATCGGTATTGCACCGGAAGTGATCAGTAAGTATTTCTCCAACACCGTATGTCGTGTGGGAGGTATTACCTTAAAAGATATTGAGCAGCAGGTAGACGATCTGCACTCTCAGGCATTTGATCCGCTGGGACTGAAAAACGACCTGACCTTAAACAGCCCCGGACATCACAAGATGCGCAGCGGCGGTGACGAGCATCTGTACAACCCCGCTACCATCCATATGTTACAGGAATCCACCAGACGCGGTGATTATCAGATGTTCAAGCAGTACACTGCCATGGTCAACGATGAAGATTCCATCAAGAACCTCAGAGGACTGATGGACTTCAATTATCCGAAAAAGGGCGTGCCCATTGAGGAAGTAGAGCCGGTAGAGTCCATCGTGACCCGATTCAAGACCGGTGCCATGTCCTACGGTTCCATTTCCAAGGAAGCCCATGAGACTATGGCCATCGCCATGAACCATCTGCACGGCAAGAGCAATTCCGGTGAAGGCGGCGAGGATCTGGACCGTCTGACCGTAGGTCCGGATGGACTCAACCGTTGTTCCGCCATCAAGCAGGTAGCTAGCGGACGTTTCGGTGTCACCAGCCGTTACCTGGTAAGTGCACAGGAGATCCAGATCAAGATGGCACAGGGAGCAAAACCCGGCGAGGGCGGACATCTGCCCGGAGGAAAGGTATATCCCTGGATTGCCAAGACCAGACATTCCACACCCGGTGTGTCCCTGATCTCTCCGCCCCCTCATCACGATATTTATTCCATTGAGGATCTGGCGCAGCTGATCTATGATCTGAAAAATGCCAACACCCAGGCAAGAATCTCCGTAAAGCTGGTATCCGAAGCCGGTGTGGGAACTGTAGCAGCCGGTGTAGCCAAGGCGGGAGCCCAGGTCATCCTGGTATCCGGTTATGACGGCGGTACCGGTGCGGCACCGAGGAACTCCATCCACAATGCCGGACTTCCCTGGGAACTGGGACTGGCAGAGACCCATCAGACGCTGATCATGAATGGATTGCGTAATAAAGTCCGTATCGAGACCGATGGTAAGCTGATGAGCGGCAGAGATGTAGCCATCGCAGCCATTTTAGGTGCTGAGGAGTTCGGTTTTGCTACTGCTCCTTTGGTAACCATGGGTTGTGTCATGATGAGAGTATGTAATCTGGATACCTGCCCGGTAGGTGTGGCTACCCAGAATCCGGAGCTGCGGAAAAACTTCCGCGGTAAGCCGGAATATGTGGAAAACTTTATGAAATTTATCGCACAGGAGCTGCGGGAATACATGGCAGCACTGGGCGTGCGTACCGTAGATGAACTGGTGGGCAGAACTGATCTGCTGAAGAGAAAAGAGCATCTGACCGATCGTCAGGAGGAAGTGGATCTGACCCAGATCTTAAGCAATCCTTACGAGGGCAGCAAGCAGAAGGTGACCTTTGATCCCAGGCAGGTCTATGACTTCCAGTTAGAGAAGACACTGGATGAGAAGGTACTGTTAAAGCAGCTGGGAAAAGCCATCGACGCAGGACAGAAGCGCAGCATCGAAGTAGACGTCAGCAACACCGATCGTGCTTTCGGTACGATCCTCGGAAGTGAGATCACCAGAAAACTGGGCGATGATGTGGAAGAGGATACCTACCATGTACTGTGTAAGGGTGCCGGCGGACAGTCCTTCGGAGCCTTTATCCCCAAGGGTCTGACTCTGGAACTGGTAGGCGACAGCAACGACTACTTCGGCAAAGGCTTATCCGGCGGTAAGCTGGTGGTATATCCTCCCCAGGGCAGCAGGTTCAAGGCTGAGGAAAATATCATCATCGGTAATGTGGCACTGTACGGTGCAACCTCCGGTAAAGCATTCATTAACGGTGTGGCAGGCGAACGTTTCTGCGTACGTAACTCAGGTGCCATCGCAGTCGTCGAAGGTGTAGGTGATCATGGTTGTGAATACATGACCGGCGGACGTGTAGTAGTCCTGGGACCCACCGGTAAAAACTTTGCAGCCGGTATGAGCGGCGGTATCGCTTATGTACTGGATGAAGGCAACGATCTGTACAAGCGTCTGAATAAGGAAATGGTATCCTCCAGCGAGATCACATCCAAATATGATGTGCTGGAGTTGAAATCCATGATCCAGGAGCATGTGGCACTGACCAATTCCGCCAAGGGTAAGGAAGTACTGGACAACTTTGGAGAGTATCTGCCCAAGTTCAAGAAGATCATCCCTCATGACTATGAGAGAGTTTTGAAGACCATCGTACAGATGGAGGAAAAGGGACTGAGCGCAGAGCAGGCACAGATCGAAGCATTCTATGCCAACACCAGAAAGTAAATGGGAGGCCAGTGTGAAAAGCAATCCTGAAGATTACTTTTCACACGACTAATTTGTGTCGCGGGCGCCACAAATTAGTTTATCGCAGAACTAAATCTGAAATTTAGTTCGCGATTCTTCCGACGCCGATGCGTCTGCAGAATGGAGAGAGTCATGGGAAAACCAACGGGATTTATGGAATATAAAAGGGAAGTCAGCGTGGCTGAGGATCCGAAGAAGAGAATACAGCATTTTAACGAATTCCATGAGCATCTGCCGAAGGAAAAGCAGCGTTTACAGGGTGCCAGATGTATGGAATGCGGCGTGCCGTTCTGCCAGTCGGGTATGATGATCTGCGGTATGGCCAGCGGATGCCCTCTGCACAATCTGGTGCCGGAGTGGAACGATCTGGTATATACCGGCAACTGGCAGCAGGCTTACAACCGTCTGAAGAAGACCAACAATTTCCCCGAGTTTACTTCCAGAGTATGTCCTGCCCTGTGTGAGGCGGCATGTACCTGCGGGCTGAACGGGGATCCGGTCTCCACAAAGGAGAACGAATATGCCATCATTGAGAATGCTTACAGCGAGGGCTATGCGGCAGCCAAGCCCCCTGTGGTACGCACCGGTAAAAAGGTAGCAGTCATCGGCAGCGGTCCCTCCGGACTGGCAGCAGCGGATCTGCTAAACCAGAGAGGACATCAGGTCACTGTGTTTGAGCGTTCCGATCGTGTGGGAGGACTGTTGATGTACGGTATCCCCAACATGAAGCTTGAGAAGCAGATCATTGACCGCAAGATCAATATTATGAAGGAAGAAGGTGTCACCTTTGTCACCGGAACCGACATCGGCAAGGATATCAAGGCATCCAAGCTTTTGCATGATTTTGACCGTGTCGTACTGGCATGCGGTGCTTCCAACCCCAGAGACATCAATGCTCCCGGCAGAGATGCCAAGGGAATCTATTTCGCAGTGGATTTTCTGAAGGCTAATACCAGGAGTCTGCTGGATTCGAATTTTGAAGATAAGAAATATGTGGAGACCAAAGGGAAGAATGTGGTCATCATCGGCGGCGGTGATACCGGTAATGACTGCGTGGGAACCTCCATCCGTCACGGAGCAAAATCTGTGACCCAGATCGAGATGATGCCCAAGGCACCGGACAAAAGAGCTGAGAACAATCCCTGGCCCGAATGGCCGAAGGTCTGCAAGACTGATTACGGCCAGGAAGAAGCCATTGCAGTCTACGGACATGATCCGAGGATTTACGAGTCCACGGTCAAGGAATTTATCAAGGATAAGAATGGCAATCTGAAAGCTGTGAAGATCGTGAAGCTGTCCTGGGAAAAGGATCCGGCTACCGGACGCATGAAGATGCAGGAGATCGCCGGAAGCGAGCAGATCCTGGATGCGGAGATCGTACTGATCGCAGCAGGATT
>ERZ1034882.884-NODE-884-length-12223-cov-10.166584_pt1 | contig 12223 bp, 17 predicted proteins | sample MGYA00520606_ERZ1034882 | MGnify/ENA primary metagenome ERZ1034882 (study PRJEB33766, sample SAMN09781726) | gut metagenome | biome: gut microbiome | host: Homo sapiens | place: Madagascar | study: EMG produced TPA metagenomics assembly of the PRJNA485056 data...
TACAGAAACTTATTAACCAAGTAGTCTTGATTGACTACACCATTATTATACTAGGAGGAAAAGCTATGAGTACAAAAATATACGATGCTTATAAATTCACACATAACTATTCCATGTATGAATTAAGTCACATATTTGATGGCATCAGAACAGAAATCAAAGATATCTGCGATCGTAACATCTTACAGACGGTTATTGCAAAGACATTATACTTTTACAATTTTAAACAAGTTAATGGTGATGACTGTGTTGCTGAAATGGTTGCGAAAACAGATAATCGTTATATGCATGGTGTATGGAAAGCCGTGCAGGAAAATGAATGGCGAATGGTCTACGTTGATGTCTATATGCATATAATTGACGAAATCAGCAAATGTGCCAAGTTTTCACCATTTCGAAGTTGCTATGACTATCGTTGCAAACTTCAGATTATTCCTATGGAAACAAAGACGCTTGCCATGTTTTTTGGCAATCCAATGCTCAGGTCCTATCTGGAATCACGTCCTGATTTTCTGACAGACTATCACTATCAAAATCAGACAGACCGTCCTGAAGACATTTCTGACACAGAATGGAATCTTCGTGAAAAAGACTGGGATAAAGCCATTGGTCCAGATTATATCCCAAGCCAGCATGGATTTGCTGTAGATCTGTTTAACACGGAAAACATCATACCAATATTTGTACCGTCGAAAGTAGAACCTGTACCGTTACCCGATATTAAACATCAGATGTACGACATTCGTGATACTCTCAGTTCTATTTCAGATGTAAAAGGTTATCCACATTCCAATCTGTATTCTGGCTGGTCTGCTTTCATACAAAGTGAACCATACAAACAATGGGTTGCCGACAGCAATAAGATGATACAAGAAAAATGCAAACTTATCACAGACTTCCATGAGTTCTGTGAACTTGTATCATCAAAGAAAGAGGATTCATAACTGTTATATTCATATCAATACACAATGATAGCTATTTTATCAACTATAATGACAGTTATCTAGTGCTTGCTGACGCTCGAAAAGAGATGAAACGTTAGTACAATAGTAATATGCCGTCAGACGGACTCTCACTTTTAATCAGCTCGATAATGAGTATTGGAGCTTTGAGCCCTAAGGCATGAAGTAAACCAAGAAAGGCTCTCTTATAATAGGGAGCTTTTTGTTTGCTTGTATGAAAACCCATATTTATTGTAGTCATAAACAAAATAATAACATAAAGGAGGAAACGATTATGACGATTAAACAATTATTAGAAGTGCTTAACAAAAAGATTGATGCAGGTTTTGGTTGTATGAAAATTGGCCGGATGGAAAATGACACATTCTGTCCTGTATTCGGATTTTCATTTACAGAAAATCCAAATGAAGCGGCACTTGTGTTCAGGTCTATTACAGGACTTGGTATGACAGTAAAGAAACTGTACGATGGTTTGCTCTACAACATTGTTGACTCAGAACTTATGAGACCCGGCATGAGGATAGTTGACATTGAAGGCTGTCCTATATTTGATGTCAGATGCAGGGATAATGTCATTATTGGAATGCTGACAGATGTAGATGTGAAAACATTTATTGAGTCAAAGTCAATACCAAAGATTCCTGCCACTTATACAGACAATCCGTATGAGTGGCTATTCAAAACCAAATTAACACCTGATGACTTGGCAAAGACAAATGCAACCAAAGAACAGATGGAAGCGTACACTGAGAAATATAGAGTTTTTGCTGAATACAATCGGTGTAAGTGGCTGATTACTACAACACATAATGGACAAACGCATGATTGGACATTTACCGGAGACGTGTTAGAGTGCCGGACAAAGCTGTTTCAAGTAATGGTACGGAAAGATGAGCATGTGAAACTGGTAGAGCCTTATATCGAAAGGAAAGCTCCATCAGGCTTGTATACACTGACTGCTTCAGCAGATGTTCTTGGAAGTAGAATGACCTGCTATGCGAGACCATTTGAAATGATTCGGTAAGCAAAAAAAAAGAAGTGTGACTTATTTTGGCCACGCTTCTTTTTTATTAAAAGCCATATTTATTTTGTAGTCATAAACAATAAATAAAGGAGGAATATATTATGGCACTATATAAAACAGGAACAGAAAGACCGCTAAAGATCCTTGAACTATTTGGAGGTATTGGCGCACCGAGGAAAGCTTTACAAAATTTAGGTTATCAGCTGAAGTCTATTGATTATGTGGAAATTCTGCCATATGCAGTAATGGCTTATAATTCCATATTTGATAATGGATATAAGCCACAGGATGTAACCAAATGGAACTTAGACCCAGATATTTTGATACATGGGTCGCCCTGTCAGGATTGGTCGAAAAATGGAAAGAACAATGTCAACACAGGCCGCTCTATATTATATGAAGAGACTCTTGCAATTATTGATCATAAGCTAACAGCAAGGCCGTCAGTAGTAATATGGGAGAACGTTCCTAATCTGTTATCAAACGGTAAAAAAGTGGCTCATATAGTACATCATGAGCACTACCGCAAGGAAATGGAAAAAATGGGCTATGATAACTTTTGGACAATATTGGATGCGTCTGATTATGGAATAGCACAGTCAAGACCACGACTGTACACAATAAGTATTCTGAAAACAGAACTTGCTGGACGCAAATTCACTTTCCCAAAACCCGTACCGTTAACAAAAGATATACGATACTATCTTGATACTAATGCTGTACCTGTCCCATTATCAGCTGCGCAGCAGAGCCTGTTTTTTGTTCAGAATAATCAGTTATGTGTTAGAGAGGCTACAAAACTTGGATATAAGTCAGTTAATGATTATGACGTGGTAAATCTTGAATTCCCAAGTAGCAAAACCAGAAGAGGAAGAGTAGGTCATGGTATCTGTAAAACTTTGACGACTCATCCACAGCAGGCAGTAATACTTAATGGAAAACCTCGCTTATTAACAGCAAAAGAACATCTGCTTTTAATGGGCTATACCATTGCTGACTACAACAATATGATTAAAGCAGGTATCAATGAAAAACAGATAAGTTCTCTGGCCGGAAACAGCATATGCGTTCCAGTTTTAGAGCATATATTTACTGAACTAAAGAATATGGCTTTAATCTAGTAAACAAAAAAAAAGAAAGAACATTCAAATGAGGGTTCTTTCTTTTTATTTTGCATGAAAATCCATCTTTATCTTAGTCATAAATAATAACATAAAGGAGGAATATATTATGGCAAATAAAAGCATCGCTGACAGATTATTGTCAGCATTTAAAGGAATGGAGTTTACTCTTAAGCAGGCTTACGCCAAATGTACTGGTGTAAACAATGAGTCTGTCAGAGCACGTATATACGAAAATCTAGGTGTAAAGTTTTTACGCGTAAGAAAGGGTGTATATGTTGCGAAGGATCAGGACTGCGTGTTGATAGAGGGTGATGGCAGAGACTTATCAATACTTGAAGATAAGTCAATTGACTGTATTATTACAGATCATCCGTGGCTTGATAAAAAGGCTAACAAGGGTGGTTCAAGAAACTTTGCACAGTATGACTGTTTTGAATATACACCTGCCGACTTCATTGAAAAGGCAAGGGTATTAAAACAAGGTAGTTTCTTGTGCGAAATAATTCCTGCCGAGTCCGCAACTAATTACGAGTATCTGTATAGACTTAAGAAAATGGCAGAAGCTGCAGGATTCCAGTATTACAGCAAGGTACCTTGGAAGAAAGGTACATTTGTTTCAAATACCGGACGTAAGGCAAAGAATACCGAAGACTGCCTGATATTCTCACTTGGACCAGCAAGAAAGCTGCGACCTGATAAACAGCGCGGACTGGATGCAAATGGTAATCCTACGCGTTTCATGTCAGGTGCGGCTGGAATGCTGCCAACAGAATTTGACTGTCAGCAGGTATCAAAGAAAGACAGAATTGCGCAGTCAGAAAAGCCTGTTGAACTGTTTGAGACGCTGATTGGGTATTTGACTAAGCCGGAAGAGATTGTTCTTGACCAGTTTGCAGGAAGCGGTGTCTGTGGCGAAGCTGCCATTAATACTGGCAGGGGATGCGTACTGTTTGAAAAGGCGCATGAGTTGTGTGACAAAATCTGTGACAGATTAGGTCTTACGGCACCTGTAATGCAGACAGTTCAGTAAACAAGATTAAGACAGGAAATTTCCTGTCTTTTTCTTTGGACAAAAACAGGAAAAGAAATATTATATATATAACATTAAAAACAGGAGGAATTAATTGTGTTATCAGCAAAAATCAAAATCAAGAAATTAACAGATACAGCAAAAACACCAACAAGAGGAAGTGAGCATGCTGCAGGTTATGATATGTATGCAGACGTAAAAGAGGACGTGCAAATTAAGCCACATGAAACAGTAAAGATTGGTACAGGTCTTGCAATGGAAATCCCTGATGGATATTTCGGAGCAATATTTGCAAGAAGCGGACTTGCTACAAAAGAGGGATTAAGACCGGCAAACTGTGTAGGAGTATGTGACAGTGACTACAGAGGTGAATACATTGTTGCGATTCACAATGATTCAGAGGAAACAAGGACAATTACAGCAGGCGAGAGAATAGCGCAGCTTGTTGTTATGCCATATCTTCCGGTTACATTTGATGAGGTTGCAGAACTTACAGATACAAACCGTGGTGAAGGCGGATTTGGCAGTACAGGAAAGTAGAGAAAGGAGAAAGAAAATGGCAAATTTATATTACGGCAATATTGCAGGACTTTCTGATGGCGATATTAAGACAATTTCAAGCTCAAAACCGGCAGACAAGCTTGTGCTGTTTGGTAATGGCGAAATCAGCTTTGATGAACTTACAGCATTAAATGAGGCTGCCGCAAAAATTGAGTTTGTAAAGACAGAATCAGAGGCGGCAATGTATTTTATTCTTGGTACAAATGCAGCATCCGCGGCAAAGGGTACAAAGGTTACATTCCTTTCAAACATTGACATTCCGGATCAACTTGCGGGACTTGCAGGGGCGTCTGTTGCGAGTTCAAAGAGGAAAACTGTAAGAAAATCAAGAAACAAAGCAAAGGTAGAAATAGAAACAACGCAAGCAGAGAAAGCTGAACCTGAAGCAGATACAGTCGAAGAGGTAAAACCTGCAGAGACCAAACCAAAAGCAGAGGAAGTTTTTCCAATGCCTGAACTTGTAAAGGATGACAGTGATGATGATATCTGGATCACAGAAAGCGCAAAGACATGCTTTGTTGAGCAATGTGGACTTCCGGAAGCTCTAATGGGAAGAAATCAGATTGCAGAGTCAGTCGCGAAAATTATTTATAAGAACAATTCACTGAATGAAGCAATGAACGAAATCAAAGTTAATTATGCGCCAAGCATTGCAGCGGCAATTGGTGAACATATCAATGATGTATCAATGTATATCAATAATGGAGCTGTTAAGGGCAGATACGAAAAGTAAAATAAGAGGAAACAATGGGAAAATACAAAAAAGCATTGAAAAAATTAAATAAAGCAATCTCTAAGAATGACCATGCGTCGCATGAACCAGCTTCATTGACAGAGAAAATTTCAAACGAGCTTCAGACAAAGAATAAGGCAAAGAAAAAGCAATGTAAATCAGGACATTACTTTAAGGGGAGAAAAGAGATCACAGACTGTTACACAATCGTAGTGAAAAGACCGGGCAATGCCGAGTATGTAAACTTACCTGATAATGACTATGCTTGCGTCAACGAAGAATTAAGTAAGTACGAATTTGGCGAAACAACAGCATGTGGCAAGTGCTGGCAGGAGACAGGGATTTTTGGCTCATACAACTTGGATTATATGAAAGAATTCTGCGAGTGCTTGAATAGAAACGCTAAAGCAATCAGTGAGCACAACTGGGGTTTTGGATTTGATACTCAATATGATAAGGTGGAACACTTCAGAATTAAACACATTCATATCGAAATAGAAACAGAATTGATTTAACTAGCGTTATCGTTGCAGTTTGTTGATATTAAGCTTGTTATCTGTAACGAAGAACCACCGTACACTGAGAGTATCTTGTTTCACAACGGATTTGAGCTCAGTCGTACAGATCCAAGCGATACATACGATGACGAGTGGAATTTCGAGGTCGGCGGAATTGAGTATGTAGTAATTGTAGAAGCAAAGTAAATCGCAAAAGGACATCTCACTATGAGGTGTCTTTTTTTTGTGATAAAACTCCATATTTATTATGTCATATTTATCAAAATCAAAAGGAGGAAAATATTATGGCAAAAGCAAAACTTTACGCAGTGAACATCTTATGGGATGTGCAGGATGATAACATTCTTTCAAAAGAAGCGTTAATGCTGCTGCCAACGCTTACTGAGATTCCAAAGGAAAAATTCTCTTTGACAGAAGACAGGCTTAAAGCGGCAAAAGAGAGCCATGAAAAAATGACAGAACTTATTAATGATATCAATGACGATGTTGTTGATTACCTGTCAGATACCTATGGTTTCATAATTGAGAGCCTCAATTATGAAATTTCTGACACAGGTTTTGTTATGGATGATTTCGCAAAGACAGATACAGACGTCACAAATCTGTACTTTGCAATGTCTCTGACAGAACTTGCTGCTACAGGAATTTTTTCTGAAGCGGACTTAAAGGGTGCTGTGCAGGGAGAACTGCATATTGAAATTTCGACAGATAGGCTGCATTCAGATAATGCCTGTGATGCAGTAACCTGTGTTGAAGTATCTCCAACGGTTTACAGTATTGATGATAACTCGTTTTCAGATACCGATTATCGTCCATATGAGCTTTCGGCAGATATATTGGAAGCACTTATTAGATTTGCAGCGGAGAATACACCTCCTGCCAGCAATTCTGGTAATGTTTCTGGACTCGAAAGAGCTCTCATGCTGTGTGGCGCAAAATCCCCGATTGATCATCGGGGCAATCTTACATCGTGCGGTTATGATGCGGAAGATAAGCTCTTAAAGATTATTGATGAACTCAATAAGATTGGAGCCATATCCGAGACGCGTGACCACGTTGAGAATTATCTTGACGGGATAATTCATTTAGGCTTTTAAGGAGGAAACTGACATGATTAGAGAAATCCCAAACACCTGTCCCTGCTGTGGAAAAACGAGTTTAGTAGATAATATTTTTGGAGATAAAGAATCTGAAATAATTTGCTATGACTGCAAACTGACATTATTTGGAACACTTGCACCGGTAATGATGCAGCAGCAGATGACAGCAACGCAGGCGTATAATTTTCTAAAAGTCAACGGACAGGTTTAAACTCAAAAAAAAGGACATCTCTACAAGGTGTTCTTTTTTTTTACGCATAAAACTCCATATTTATACTGTCATATATAAAATAGTAAAGGAGGAAGATATTATGGCAAAAATGAGAGTGATGGTTGTCAAATACGGCTATGCAGTAGTTGACGCAGACAATGCAGACTTTGAGTAGGAGGTTTTGAATTATGGAATACGTAAAGACCAACTTAGGAATTGTTCCGCTGACTGATTATTATGAAATGGTAGCGGTACAGAATGGATTTGAATCTTATTCAGAAATGAAAGAAGATGGATATTCCATCGAAAAACCACAAATCATTGTGATTTAAACTTAAAAGGACATCTCGTTGAGATGTCTTTTTTTTAAGTATATTGAAATACAGTTTAAAAAATATTACTGGAAACCTTATTTTTGATCTGACAGTTATTTTATTGCAACAGTAAGTGAAAATTCACTGGATGTAGTAAAAAAAAACTATATTAAAAATCAGGGAATAAAGATAAAATACAGCCATTCACCCATGCCTATGCAGGTGTTATAGACGTGGTACTCTGGCTGATATAATAGAATTTGCTGCTACGGCATTTAAAAAGCAGACGTATGAAAACAGGAATTAAGAGGACTGTAACCGGTCCTCTTTTTGTGTTATTTTGCAAGAAAACCCATATTTATGGTAGCTTTATTAATTTTACGCAATCATAAAAGGAGGAATTATCTATGATTACATTATTAGTATTTTTCAAGAATTTTTGTAAAGGTGTACTTTTTGGTGCACCTTTATGGGTGTGTGGCATTGTGTCAGAACTGATAGCAATGCTTCATACGCATACATTTGCGTATGGTTCAATTTTGATAGCCGCTCTTTGGTGTGGCCTGATTGTAGGTGAGATTGTATGCAATATAATTTCGCTTATAACGGGTGAACTGACATCTGCCATCAAACATGATGTTAAAGCTGCTAAAAGACGCCGTGCTAAAAAAGCGGCTAAAGCAGCAGCAAAAACTGCCGCATAAACTGCCGCATAAACTTTTTATCCCTGAATATTAATGTTCAGGGATTTTTCTTTATACTATATATTGTGGGCAGAAAAATAATTCATACTAAATTGTATTTCGCTTTGGACAAAAATCAAAAACGGAATACTATATATATAGAAACAAACAATAAACAGGAAGGAGGAACCCATTGTGATGAATGAAGCAAAGCTAATGGATATGGCAAATAAGCTCGACGCCATGCCAAACAATGTAAAATTCATTATTGTAGGTGTGATAACACTATTCTTTGTTGCATGTTTTATTATGACAAGGCATCTCGAATCAGTTATTGCGGAAGAACTTGCAAAAGATTATTAAATCAAGAATTAACAAAATATAACTTATCAATCAATATTTATATAAGAAAGGATTATAACGATCAATGATTAATATCAACAAGATAAACAAAAACAATCAGAGAGCAGTTAAAGGTAATTATTATGACAGGATTAAACGCATTACATCAGTTAAAAGGTAACGGAATATGGGCAGTAAAGTTCATGGAAAGAGATATTAACGGAAAAGAATTCTTATTCGGAATTTATCAGTATGAGCCTCAGACAAGACATGTTACAGAACTTGGACAGACAGATTATGTTCTTACAAAGAATAATATTGTTGATGTAAAAATCAATGGTCTTACAAAAGCAATTACGCTTACAGCAGCATTTCCATATGCTTTTGCTGAAAATAAAAACGCGAATACAATTAACCTTGATAACGTAAAAGTGTTTACTTTTGCATAAAAAGGTTTTTATATAGATTTACACACAGACTCCCAATGTATCATAATTAATATTGATACCGAGAGTCTTTCGTGCTATAATTTAACATGAAAGGAATGATTACAATTGAAAAAGAAAATTCTTATCATTGCCGGTATTCTTATTGTTGCAGGACTTGGTGTAACAGCTTATTCTGTATCAAAAATGCCAGCAAAGAATGCAAATGGATGGGAAACCACCGAAAACAGCTTAAATGATGCTGACTGGGGGAGCGAGATAGAAAGTTCCCTTGATTATCATGTTGAAAAAGTCAAGAAATCGGATTTTGAGAAGATGAGCGATTTTGAATACATTGATACGGTTAAATCAGTGCTGAATGCCTACAGCGACAAGGTATGGGTATTGTTTTTATTTGAAGACGGAACCGGTATTCAGTATCCGGGTGCAGATGCAGCAGAAAAAGCTACATATGGAAAGTTTGATAAAAACTATAACGCAACAGAACAGATTGGATATGTTATCATTAATGGAAATTCAGTGCAATATGAAAAAGTTCCAAGTGAAATGAGTAAAGAGTCAAATGACTTATCACAGGCTATCCCTGATGCATACAAAAATGATTATACGTATGTAAATGTAAAAAACAATATTGCTTATATACAGGTTTTATCAACAAATGCAGATACTCGGTCTGTAGCAAATGAAATAGTTAATACCGTTAAAAATGTTGGAAATTACAAAGAAATCCGCTTCTGTATAAAATGTAATCAGAATTTAAACTATTATAAATGGACTGCTGATGGCAATATGGAAACAATTACAACACCAGATAATAGTTTCTTTGTAGAACCTGACGAAAGTCTTGAAAACAAAACAGAAAGTGAGTAAAATATATGTTAAGAGCATTGAGTATACTGGAAAATGATTTATTATCCAATACATTTAATGATGTAAGTTCCCTAGTAAATCACGTAGTTAACAACTCTTCAGAATTGACATTGGATGAGGTTGCAATGCTTACCGAGCTGGCAGCATTTGAGCTGTCACACAATGTACCATTGAAACAATTTGTGTGATTTATTTGGAGGAAACATGGCGAAAAAAGAGATGGAATGGGTGCCCTTCGACTACAACGAGGTCGAAGGTTTTTCCCTGCTCAAAGAAGCAAAAACAACATCTGAAAAAAAGAGAGCATTTAATGAAATAGAAAAATATTACAGGGAAAATCCTAAACTGCAAGGTTATTGGTTAAGACTGGTGATTGACCTTATTAGATGCAGCATATCAGAAATTGATGACAGTGATGGACTGCTGAACGAAATGGCTTCTGTAAAATTACAGAGTCTTATTACCGGACTTACCAAATCCATGCTTAAAAAGAAATCGTTAATGATTGAACCAGCAAAGTTCGTTGAAACAGTAGAAACAATTGTTGATGATGTGTTTATAAAGGTTATTACTGAATATGATCCAATTAAAATGATGTATCAGTCAAAGCCGCCTGTATCCATTGTGGCTTTTTGCGAGAAGAACCGTAAATATGCGATGTCTGAATTCTCAGCAGAAGAATCTGGCAATTCAAATCAGAATTATAAGGTAGATCAGAGAGTAAAAAGAGCAGCAAAAGCAATTGAATCTCGTGGCGGACAGCCTACTATTAATAATATAATGAAAGAAATTGAGCGTGAAAAACGTGCACGCGCTAAAAAGGAATTTCTTGATGAAGATAAAATCTCAAATAACATTTCTGTTGCCGTAGTTGCATTGTCAATGCAGAGGCAGAAAATGTTTGATGAGAGAAGCAGCATTTATATAGAAGGCTCAGTTGCTCCCAATATTGAAATGGCAGAAGATATAACATCGGAGGATTTTGAGAAACCTGAAACTCATGTCATGAAAGATGAAAGAAAGCTTCAGATTATGGAAGCCCTGCATGCTTTGCCTAACACTGAAGGAGTTCAGATGTATTTGATGTCAAATGGTTTTGTTGAAAAGGATGACCAGCTTTATATAGTGCCACCTGAACATATAAAAGATGTTGCTGAAAAGTTCAATACATCCATCATAAATGCAAAAAGAGTAATCAATTCAGTGCATCTTACCTTAAAAAGAATGCTTGAAATCAAAGATGATGACATGGAAAGAGATGAAATGGCACCAATTGACAAGCTGTTATCAAAAACACTCATACCATTTACGGATAAGGATGATGAAACAAAAGAAGCGGAAGAAGACTTCCTGTCAATTATTGAAATAAATGATTTTTAAACAATGTGTAACCGTTACGTGTTAGTTCGTAACGGTCTTTTTTTTTGCTGTTTATTATTAAAATCCATATCTATTGTATAACAATAAGAAAGGAAACAAAAAAAATGGCAAATAATATGTTTGACTTCCATAATGAAGTTCACCTCAGAGGTAAGATATTTGATATTGTAGAAAAGAAATACTATACTGATTTCTTTTTATCATGCGGAAATAATGGCAGGGAATATCGCTTTAAGAAAAGAAATGGTCAGTACAGTCGTGATACTGTCAATGTGAGATTTTTCAAGACAGAAGCAAAGACATATCCAAAGCAGTTTAAGATTGGAGACAGGGTAACAGTAACCGCAGTGTTGCAGAATATTGTTGACAGGCATACTCAGAGAGGAAAACGTCTTGAAGTGTGGGGGCTTAATATGCTGCCTGTTACAGATAATAAAGCTAAAGATTTGAATAATGTTCAGTACAGAGGCAAGATCGTATCGGCAAAAGCTATTAATGATAATTATATCATTATCAATGTCAAAACGGTTACAAAGAAGAAGATTAAGAACACAAGGGAAGATACAAAGTTTCCGTTCATCGAAAAGGAGTTTGTGTCATCAACCGCAACCGGAATGCGTTTCCCTGATGGCGGTGCAAAGGATTTAGTGTACACAAGATATACTCCCGGCACATGGGTTGATATGACAGGAACCGTTCAGGGCAGAAAGAATGCTAAAACCGGAAAGCATACACAGCGGTTTGTTGCCGAGAAAGTCAACATTATCGGTGAAGTGCAGAAAATTGATTTAAGAAATCAGAAAATATAAGAAGCACATAAGTAAAGGAGGACAAAATCATGAATGAAGGTGGAGGAACAGCATTTTAAGAGGATGATTTATCATCCTCTTTTTTTTATGCAAACTCCACCTTTATTGTAGATTTC
>ERZ1034882.887-NODE-887-length-12207-cov-11.451695_pt1 | contig 12207 bp, 12 predicted proteins | sample MGYA00520606_ERZ1034882 | MGnify/ENA primary metagenome ERZ1034882 (study PRJEB33766, sample SAMN09781726) | gut metagenome | biome: gut microbiome | host: Homo sapiens | place: Madagascar | study: EMG produced TPA metagenomics assembly of the PRJNA485056 data...
GGAAAGCCATGGGTCTGGCCGGTCGTGCAAAAATGGAACGGGAATTCGACCGAAAGATCGTGGTGAAAGCGTATTTGGAAGAAATTCAGGAAATCATGAGAGGTTGAGCATGGATACCACACCGATACGAGTGTTACAGGTTCTTGGAGGGCTAGAAGCTGGTGGAGCAGAATCCTTTGTCATGAACTTATATCGAGCGATTGACAAGGAAAAAGTCCAGTTCGATTTTGTGAAACACATCGAACATAAGGGCGTTTTTGAGGATGAAATAACGCAGATGGGCGGCAAAATTTATCGCTGTCCTAAGTACACCGGGAAAAACCATTTCGCATACTGCAAGTGGTGGGATTCTTTCTTTAAGGAGCATCCGGAGTACCATGTGATTCACAGTCATGTTCGAAGCACTGCGTCGATTTATCTGGAAATCGCAAAAAAGAATGGCTTAGTAACGATTGCACACAGCCATAGTACCTCAAATGGAAGCGGCATTTCGGCCATCGTGAAGGATATGTTGCAACTGCCAATTCGGCATACAGCAGATTATTTGTTTGCTTGTTCCGACAAAGCAGGCAAATGGCTGTATGGAGAAAAGGCTACGAAACAGTCGAATTATCGGATGATTCCCAATGGCGTAGATTTGAAGCGCTTTGCATTTTGTGAGGAAAAGCGCCAGCAGATGCGTCAGGAACTTGGAATTGCTGAAGATACTTTTGTTCTAGGACACATCGGACGGATCACCATTCCCAAAAACCATCAATTTTTGGTGGGACTGTTCGCAGAATACCACAAAGAGAACTCCAATAGCAGACTGCTTTTGGTGGGCGATGGCGAGTTGTTCGAAACGGTGCAGCAGCAATGCACGCAGCTTGGGATAAGTGATGTAGTTATCATGGTCGGCAGTAAAACCAATACGGAGGATTACTACCAAGCCATGGATGTATTTGTGTTTCCATCCTTGTGGGAAGGGCTTGGAATCGTTGCCATCGAAGCACAAGCGAATGGATTGACCTGCCTAGTATCGGAAAATGTGCCCGGAGAAGCAATCCTTACGGAGAACACAAAGGTGCTTTCGATTCAGTCCAAGGGTGAGTGGCTGGATGAGCTGAAAAAGGTGTCTGTAGGTGAAAGAATGCAGACAAAAAACAATAGCATACAGCAGTACGATATTTGTACTATTGCAGATCGGTTACAGCAATTTTATTTGGAACAGCACGAAAAGGTGAGACGATGAGTCAATATATTATGCGATTGGACGATGCGTCTGAATATATGGACGTTGAAAAGTGGCAGCGGATGGAAGATCTGCTGGACAAATATCATATTAAACCGATTGTGGGTGTGATTCCAGATAATCAGGACCCGGATATGGTTGGAGTCTATCCGAAGGACGAACAGTTCTGGAAAAAGGTCCAACGTTGGAAGGAAAAGGGCTGGATCATTGCACTCCATGGCTATACCCATGTGTTTGAAACCAGAGAGGGCGGTTTGAATCCAGTCAATGACCGCAGCGAATTTGCTGGTGTGCCGCTGGAACGCCAAAAAGAAAAAATCCGAGCAGGCATTCGGATTCTTCGAGATCACGGAATTGAACCTGAAATATTCTTCGCACCGGCGCATACTTTTGACGAAAATACGTTGGAAGCGCTGAAGGAAGAATCCAGTATCCGAATCATCAGCGATACGATTGCAAATGATGTATATTTTGAAAATGGATTTTACTTTATACCGCAGCAGTCTGGTCGGGTAAGAAAACTGCCGTTTAAGGTGTGCACGTTTTGCTATCATCCGAATATTATGAGTCAACAACTCTTCGATGAGACGGATTATTTCATTAAAATTAATCGATGTGAATTTGTTGAAGCCAGTTATAAAGATTATTTGAAAACCAGAAAGATAAACATAGTTGATAGAATCCTAAAGAAAATTTATTTTTTGAAACATAAAAATTCATGGGGTAAGTAAAGATGAAACACGAGGCAATTATTATTGGTGGAAATCACCATAATGGCTTAGGATTAGCTCGAATACTAGGTATAAACGGTGTGAAAGTTCATGCGGTGGTTGTAGATGAATGCAAAGATAGCTTTTTGAGAAAATCAAAATACATTTATTCTTGTATTGTTTTCCGAAATATCGATGCAGCTTTGGATTATATAAAACAAAACTATGTGAATTCTCAAAAGTATGTCGTGATACCATATTCAGATGTTGCAGCACATGGTCTGGACAATAGGTTAAACGAATTTGAAGGATACTACATTCCCTCTATCGGACAACAACAAGGTCTAATTGCAAAGTTGATGCAGAAAAATGAACAATGCGAATTTGCAAAGAAAAATGGGATAAAAATGGCAAAAACGTGGGTCTGTTCATTGAAGGATGAAATAGAGATTCCACGAGATATTGTGATACCGTGCATAGTCAAACCTGTAATCAGCTCAGAAGGAAATAAAAAAGATATTAGAGTTTGCCGAACAATAGATCAACTAAGAAAATGCTTGTGCTCATATAAAACAATTGGCTATTGCAGAGCACTTGTTCAAGAATATCTGAAAATCGATTACGAAATTGATGTCTTTGGTTGTACTTTAAAACAATCTCCGTATATTTGCCTTATTCCAACAAAGACAATTCGATCATGGCCACCCGAAGGCGGAACAAATTCTTTCTCTCAAATAATAACAGATCAGACTATCGTGGATAAATGCAGAGCGATCATCGAGAAGCTGGAGAAAGGCGGCTTTTACGGTTTGTACGATATTGAATTGTTTGTAGTTGGAGATGAAGTTCTTCTGAATGAAATAAACTACCGAAATTCTGGGGACGTGTATATGGGAATTCAGCAAGAATATTATTATCCGTATGCTTGGTTTCTAGATTGTATTGGTGAAAAGGTCGATATTGGCAGTAATCCACACTGTGATAGCTATGCTATGACAGAATTTGCGGATTTTCGCAATGTACTAAAGAAAAGAGTGAAATTACTGGAATGGGTAGGTGACTTTGGAAAAACAAAAGATTTTGCATTGTTCTTTAAAGGCGATATGCGGCCTGCCTTTGACAGATTAATATATTACGTCAAACAGTTTTTTTGTGGGAAGAATATGTAACTGAATTATCAGGAGAATTACTTTTAAAATCAGATTTCACGAGGAAAACAATTGGGAGATAAAATGAAACTTCTAGTTCTAACAGATAAATACTTCCCTCGTCCATACGCAAATGCAATGTGTGCACAGGAATTGATTCGGGTCTGGACGCAGCAGGGGAATTCCGTCGATGTATTGGCGTATGATGACTTTGATGGAACGCCTGACCGGTGGGAGGGCAATGCGGTCTATTATGTGAAACCCGATGAAAGATTGCGCCTTTTTTATTATGCGGATACCTATCGCAATACCCAAAAGGGTAAGATGGCACATATATTAGCAAATGTACTGTCAAAAGTCAAAGGAACCATCCTTTTACCATGGCAGCCGTTTTACTCCTTTTCTTTTCCTCGCAGAATCTATAAAAAGATGTGCGAACTTCAGGAGAAAAACTGCTACGACGGCGTAGTTGCTATATTAAATCCCTTGGATTCCAACATTGCAGCATGCAAATTCAAAGCCCAATATCCGGATGTTCCGTATGTCGTGTTCTGTGTGGATACGCTGCGTAAGACTTTTGTTGAGCAGCATATCAGTAAGACATTTGCCGATGCCTTTATCTGGGAGAAAAAAATCCTCGAAAACTGTGATGCGTATTTTTATATGCATTCACGAAAAGAGGATTATGAATTGCCGAGATATGATCCGTATCGCAGTAAGTTGAGAGAGTCTGATATGCCACGCTTCAAAGTGAAGGATATCGATAAGATTCCACGGTATGATTTCGGCGAGGATGGCGAGCACTGGGTATATGCGGGTTCTATTGGAGGGCCGCACTATAATCCCAATCAGCTTTTGGAAATCTTCAAGAAAATCGAAAATTCGCCGAAGAGAGTGTTGCATCTGTATACACGAGGAGCAGAGGCGGATCGGATTGCTGCAATAGCCGACAAGGAAAAGCTAAATGTCCGAGTCCATGGATATGTGGACGCTGCCACATTGGAGAGTATTATGGCAACGGCCGATGTGATCGTATCGTTGAAGACCAGTGATCAGATCTCTGCAAAGATATTTGAATGTATGTCTTACGGAAAACCAGTGGTTCATTATTCGGGTCATCTGGATGACCCGGATGCATATTATTTGCATAAATATGCATCCGGGCACGTTGTGAAAATGTACGCAGAAAATCGTGACGCAGAAATTAGCGGGCTGCTCCAATTCCTGAATAATACTATAGGAAAAAAAGTAGATTCAGTAGAACTGATGAAGGAATTTGAGATGAGTACACCGGAGTATTCAGCTAAAAAAATAACGGAAGAAATAATGCGTGCAAAAAATGCGTAAACAAAAAGAAAAGACGGAGAACTGAAATGACGAAAAAGTCGATTGAGAAGTGGTATAGTATAATACTTCCGCTATTCCCGATGCTAATACTATATGGATTTGAAATACTTCCGTTCTTGACATTTTCGGATTACTTCCTGCTGTTTTTCTTGATGCTTGAAGTCATCAAACACAGACATCGATTGGTCTATGATAAGGCGTTTGTACCATTGATCATATATTTGGTTGTACAACCTATACTTCTTCTCCTTTTTGCATCAGACCAACTTGATTTTATAGATGCAGCGGGAACGGCATGGAAACTGGCGCTTTATATATTTGGAATAGCAATATTGAAGAAGAACTTACAAAAAGAATATTTTGTAAAGACAGTCAGATTTATTGGTGTATCCAGCACGGTCTATGGATTTTTGCAGTTCTTTCTCGGTACCTATGCCCATATTTCACTGAGTCCATATCTTCCTTTTTTGCCTGTATTGCGTACAGGGTTAAAGGAGCAGCAAGACAGTTGGATTGCGTATAACTGGACCGTTCGTCCGCGAGCGTGGTTTTCAGAACCTTCTACATTTGCCATTTTTCTATTGATGGCGCTATTGGTTGAACTGTTTGTTGTATATAGAGATAAACGAAAGAACGTACTTTGTTTGATTTATGTGTTTGGCATTGTCATATCGCATTCTTCTACAGGTGCATTTGGTCTTATTATTTTGCTACTGGCGTGGATGCTGATTTACCCGCAGGATTTTCTATACCGATTACCTAAAAAAATAATAATTGTAATGTTGTTATTGCTGCCGCTATGTGCCTTTCTTTTGTATAAAAGCGGATATGTGGATTCTTTTATTGGACATACATTTGTAAACGGCCTGGGGCTTTCATCACAGTCGCACTTTATTGATATTCAAGCAGCAATGTCTGAAGGCACGAATGTTTTGCAATTTTTATTCGGACACGGTATGCAGGATGTGGAAGCTGGTTATCTTCCGGGATGGATAAGAACATACTACTGCCTTGGGACAATAGGAGTATTGCTTTATGCGGTTGGTTTCTACAGGGTTTGTAGACGATGCTCCCGGCGTGCACGAATTATTGTTTTAGCATTTATTGGTCTTAATTTTGGCACTGAAATTATGTTGGGCGTGTTTATGTTGCTATATATGTCAGCGGCATTGCTACAAGACGATAGTTGTGAGGATGAACGGAATGAGCACTCTGCTAGATGCATCGATATTAAAAACGCTGCGCTTTAATTTGCACTATTTTGGAATCAAGGGATTTCGCCTTCCCGTATTAGTCGGCAAGAATGTTATGTTGAAAAATTTACGGGGGGGGTAAAAATTGAGTCCTATAAGACGGCGAATGTACGGATTGGCTTTGATGGTACCGGAATTTGTGATCCCAAATATCAAAGAGGAATCTGGCATGTGAGTGGGACTGTCTGCTTAGGAGAGAACGTCCGGGTTGCAGCCGGTGTAAGGCTGAGCTGTGCTGAGGGCGCAACACTTCAAATCGGGAAAAACTCCAGCATAAATGTTAATTCGCAGGTGGTTTGCATGGAGCACATTGCTTTGGGCGAAAACGTGATGCTGAGTTGGGATGATCTGGTGATGGACTCGGATTTTCACCCGATTCGAGAAGGAGCAATGGAAAAACCTGTTTCAAAGCCAATTATGATTGGCGATGATGTTTGGGTGGGCTGCAGAACAACGATTCTGAAAGGGTGTACAGTGCCAGATGGATGTATTGTTGCAGCAAATAGTACGGTAACAAGAACTTATCAGGAAAAACACTGCTTGATAACAACAAGCGGTGTTGTAAAACACAATGTGTTTTGGAAACGGTAAAAGATGAGGAACTGAAAGATGTCTATTCGTGAAGGCGCAAAGTCTCTATTAAGGGAAACTGCAAACTTGGCACAATGGTTGCGCTTCAACTTAAACAGTAGCATTGAAATTGGCCGAGATTCAAAAGTTCGAGGGGCAAAAATTGCCAAAAATGTAAAAATTGGATCTCATTGTAATATTCAACGGGGGGGGGGTAAGCAGTTTCTCATATATGGGAGATTACTGTGAATTGCCGCAGGTAGAGATCGGTAAATTCTGTTCAATAGCGGCGCATGTAACGTTAGCTGCAGGAAATCACCCAATGAATTATGTGAGCACATCCCCCTACACGTATTCGACCATCAGAAATTCTTTTACAAGTAAACAGTTATATACGCAAGAGTTCTTTTATACCGACGAAAATCATAAATATCTTTGCAAAATTGGAAACGATGTTTGGATCGGTACGGGAGCAACACTTGTGTGTGGAAGTAAGGCGTTAAATATCGGTGATGGCGCTGTGATTGCAGCCGGATCGGTCGTTACGAAAGATGTCCCACCGTATGCGGTAGTGGCTGGGTGTCCTGCAAAAATTTTGCGCTATCGTTTTTCGGATGAAACGATTTCTGAGATGGAAAAAGAAAAGTGGTGGGATAAAAGCGAGGGATGGATAAGAGAATCGGTTGAATCTTTTTCGGATCCAAGAAGATTGTTTGCAAGAGAGGACGGATAAAATGTGAGGGCGAGTTGGTTTATGAAACGATTGATTGAAAAATGCGTATGTTTATTTAAGCACATCAAACTGGCGGTGATCTATCGCCCGGATGGATTTGTTCATGTTTTGGGAAGGGTTTATCTAGATAATCCGAATATTAAATTTGGACGCAACGTGACACTGTATCCTAATGTGCATATTTTTGGGCTTGGAAGAGTTACATTGGAAGATAATGTTTCAATCGGGGATGGAACGATTATATGTGCGGCACAGGATATAACCATTGGCAAAAATACCATGATTGCAGCGCAGTGTTATATCATTGATTGCAACCATGGAATGCATCTGGGTAAGAATATGCGTGAACAACCATTATCGGTACATCCGACGAAAATTGGAGAGGATGTATGGCTTGGTTGTGGGTGCAAGATTTTGGCAGGAGCCGAAATATCTGATGGTGCAGTACTTGGAGCAGGAACCGTAATATCGGGCAGGGTGGAGGAAAACACGATTTGCTTTACCAAACGAGAATACTGTGAAAAAGCGAGAAAATAGAAAATGATTCAAATGAAAAAGGTGCTGACACGTTATTTAGGGAATAAAGATAATCGAAGATTATTGCTTAACGTGGCTGGCAATTATCTGGTAAAGGGTGGCGCGATGCTGGTATCGCTTCTGGTGATGCCGGCATACATGCGATATTTCGAATCGCAGGCAGTTCTTGGAATGTGGTTTACGTTGATCCAGTTGTTGAACTGGATCATGCTTTTGGATTTTGGAATCGGAGGAGGTCTGCGAAATAAAATCGTAGAGCCGTTGCAGAAGGGAGATAAAGAAAGAGTTACAGAATTGGTTTCTGCTGCATATTTTTCGGTTGCAGGAATCGTTTTGGTTTTAATTGCGTTGCAGCAAATTGTTGTGGGGCGGCTGAATTGGTATAAAATTCTAGGACTTTCGGCGAGCGAGATATCAGAAGATACCTTGGTGACCATGATCCATATCTTGGTAATTGGAGTTTGTGTCCGGTTCTTTTCAGTGTTGGTATGCCATATCTTGTATGCGCTACAAAAAGCAGTTCTTCCGGGAGTTATAAGTCTGCTATCCAGTGCATTGATAATGCTCTACCTTGTTTGTTCCAAACCCACGGGCAGTGAGTCAGATATCATTACGTTAGCGTATATCAATACGCTTGCAAATAATGTTCCTGCCTTGATTGCGACTGTATGGATTTTTGCAACCATACTTAGAGGAATGTGGCCTCGCTTCAGAGCGTTTACATGGAATGCTGCACAAGAAGTTTTGGGAACAGGTGGCGCACTGTTCTATCTGCAAATCATCATCATGGTTCTTTTTAATGTAAAAGAACTTTACATTTCGTGGTTTGTAGGAGCCGAAGCCGTTGTTGATTACCAAGTTTACTATAAACTGATTGGAATGATCGGGGGATTGTTTTCACTGGCGCTGAATCCGGTATGGTCTGCAGTAACGAAGGCACTTGTGGAAAAAAAGGAACAATGGATTCGGGGTTTGTATCGAAAAGGAATAGGACTGATTGCGTTATTTGGACTAGCACAGCTTGTTTTGGTCGCAGTAATGCCGATGGTCGTTAAACTCTGGCTTGGAGAGAATGCAATTGAAGTTTCCCGAGTAGCGGGGCTGCTATTCTGCGTATACAATCTCGTGTATATGTGGATGATGCTTAACTACAATTTTGCGTGTGGCATGGGAAGAACAAAAGTCATTTCCATATGGTTGACGGTGGCGGGTGCTGGAAACTTGCTCTTAACAATGTGGGGATGCAGTGTTTACAGAAGTTGGATCACGGTAGTTGTCGCAACAGCAGTAGCCGCGATTCCATGTGCCTTTTTTGTTCAAAAAGATATCTTTGGCGTAATAAAAAGTATGAATTCTGAGAAAGAAGGAAATTAAAATGTCTGCATTTGATAACGCAACCCTTATGATCACTGGTGGTACTGGTTCTTTTGGTTCCACCGTCTTGAAGCACTTTCTGGATTCTGACCTGAAGGAGATCCGTATCTTCTCTCGTGACGAAAAGAAGCAGGACGATATGCGCCATGAACTTCAGGCCAAGCACCCTGACACTGCAAAGAAGGTGAAGTTCTACATCGGCGATGTCCGCAACCCCCAGTCCATCCGTGACGCCATGCCCGGTGTTGACTACATCTTCCACGCTGCTGCCTTGAAGCAGGTTCCTTCCTGCGAATTCTTCCCCATGCAGGCTGTTCAGACCAACATCATCGGTACTGATAACGTCTTGCACGCTGCAATCGACGCAGGCGTTAAGCGTGTCGTCTGCCTGTCCACCGATAAGGCAGCTTATCCTATCAACGCCATGGGCATCTCCAAGGCCATGATGGAGCACGTCATCTACGCCAATGCCCGTGTAGCTGCTGAGCGTGGCGGCACTACCATCTGCTGCACTCGTTACGGCAACGTTATGTGCAGCCGCGGCTCCGTCATTCCTCTGTTCATCGACCAGATCAAGGCGGGCAACCCCATCACCATCACCGATCCCAACATGACCCGGTTCCTCATGAATCTGGACGAGGCCGTGGATCTGGTCATGTTCGCTTTCCAGCACGCCAACCCCGGCGACCTGTTCATCCAGAAGGCAGACGCTTCCACCATTGGTGATCTGGCAAAGGCTGTCCAGCAACTCTTCGGCGACACCGGTACGAACATCATTGGCACCCGTCACGGCGAGAAGCTGTTCGAGACCCTGATGACCCGTGAGGAGCGTCTGCGCAGCCAGGATATGGGCCATTATTTCCGTGTTGCTGCGGATAACCGTGACCTGAACTACGATAAGTTTGTCGTCAACGGCGAGGTACATACTATGGCAGACGAGTCCTACACCAGCCATAACACTACCCGTTTGGATGTGGAGGGCACTGTGAAGAAGATTCTGACCACTGAATATGTCCAGAATGCACTGAAGGGCATCCCGAATGTCTAAAGAAAAGCTGTTGCTGGTTGGTGCCGGGGGATTCGGGCGCATGGTAGCAGAGCAGGCAATGCTCCAATACGACTGTGCTTTTGTGGATGATGGACAAGCCGTGGGTGTCGAAATTTGTGGCATTCCAGTGGCTGGTGGCCTTGCTGATTTGCCTGAGCTGCGGAAAGAGTGCAGCTTGCTGGTGGTAGGCATCGGCAACAACAAGTTTCGGGCACAGGTGTATGAGAAAGCAAAATCACTTGGCTATGCGTTCCCCAACATCATTGCTCCCGGTGCCTACATCAGTCCATACGCAAAGTTGGGCTGTGGCTGCGTGGTGCTGCAAAATGCCTGTGTCCAGAATGGTGCGTCCGTTGGCGACGGTGTTCTGCTGAATGCCGGAACGGAGGTCCACTGTGATGCGACGGTAAGGGACTACGCCCTTATCTACACCAACAGCGTAGTTCGCACAGGCGCAACGGTGGGGAACTTTGCCCGCATCGGCAGCAACTGCACCATCTGCAATCATGCAACCGTGCCGGATGGCGCGGACATTCCGGACTGCACCGCAGTACATTCAGAGGTGAAACAATGAACATTCTAGTTACAGGTGCCAAGGGCATGGTGGGAACCGCCCTGTGCAATAACCTGAAAAACATCCGGGACGGCAAGAACAAGACCCGCCCGGCATTGCATATTGAAGAAATCTACGAATATGATCTGGATTCCACACCGGAGGAGCTGGACGAGTACTGCCAGAAGGCGGGCTTTGTGTTCAATCTGGCTGGTGTGAATCGTCCGGAGAACCCGGAAGACTTCATGAAGGGCAACTTCGGCTTTGCTTCTGACCTGCTGAATTGCCTGAAAAAGCACAACAATAAGGCAACCATCATGTTGTCCTCTTCCATTCAGGCCACGCTGGCAGGTCGGTTTGGCAACAGCGAGTACGGCCGCAGCAAAAAGGCTGGCGAGGAACTGTTCTTCCAGTATGCTCAGGAGACGGGGGCAAAGGTTGCAGTCTACCGCTTCGTCAACCTGATGGGTCACAGCCGCCCTAAGTACAATAGTGCCGTCAGCACCTTCTGCTGGGCGGTTGCCAATGACGAGCCCTTCACTGTCAACGACCGCAGTACCGAGTTGGAACTGCTGTACATCGACGATTTGGTAGAGGGAATGTTTGACCTGCTGGAAGGCAAGGAGCAGCACTGTGAATTTGACGGTGTGGAGACCATTCTGAAAGCAGATGGTCGCTACTGCTGCGTCCCCGTGACCCACAAGGTCACGCTGGGCGAAATCGTTGACTTGCTGCAGGAGTTCAAGGCACAGCCCACTACGCTTATGATGCCGAAAATGCCGGACGGCTCCTTTGCCAAGAAGCTTTACTCCCTGTACCTGACCTATCTGCCCACAGACAAATTTAAGTACGCTCTGAAAATGAACGTGGACAACCGTGGTTCCTTTACAGAGCTGGTACACACCGCCGATTGCGGGCAGGTGAGCATCAACATCAGCCGTCCGGGCATCACCAAGGGACAGCACTGGCACAACTCCAAGTGGGAGCTTTTCATTGTGGTCGCAGGTCATGGCTTGATTCAGGAACGGAACATCAACACTGGGGAAACGGTAGAGTTTGAGGTTTCCGGGGACAAGATTGAGGCTGTCCATATGATTCCCGGCTGGACTCACAACATCATCAATCTGTCCGAAACGGAAAATCTGGTGACGGTGATGACCTGCAACGAGATTTTCAACCCGAACCATCCGGACACCTTCTTCGAGCCGGTGTAAAAGAAGATACTGGTTGACGTTAGGAGAATTTTATGGAACACAATTTTACATGGAAAAACGATGGGCGCACCAAGGTCATGATTGGCTGCGGCACGCGTCCGGAAATCATCCGACTGGCTGCGGTTATCAAGCGTTGCCGGGAATACTTTGACTGCTGCGTGGTCTACTACAATCAGAACTGGGACAGAAACCTTTCCACCGTGTTCTGGGAGGATTTCGAACTGAAGAACACCTTTGGGGAATATGGCCCGGACATTCTTGTGCCTGTGGTTGGCGAGAATCTGGGTGTGACCTGCGGTAACATTCTGGGGCGCAGCTATGAGCTGCTCAGCGAATTGCAGCCGGAGGGCTATCTGGTGCTGGGCGATACCAACTCCTGCCTGTCTGCCATCTCTGCGAAGCGGCTGCACATTCCTCTGTTTCACATGGAGGCCGGCAACCGCTGCAAGGATGAGTGCCTGCCCGAGGAGACCAACCGCCGCATCGTGG
>ERZ1034882.903-NODE-903-length-12049-cov-5.654577_pt1 | contig 12049 bp, 12 predicted proteins | sample MGYA00520606_ERZ1034882 | MGnify/ENA primary metagenome ERZ1034882 (study PRJEB33766, sample SAMN09781726) | gut metagenome | biome: gut microbiome | host: Homo sapiens | place: Madagascar | study: EMG produced TPA metagenomics assembly of the PRJNA485056 data set...
TCGGAAGTAGCGGCGCTTTTCTTTGGTACTTTCTTTGGGCGTCCAAAGAAAGTACGCCTCCCGGGTAGGCACAACCTACTCTTCCTCCAGCACCTGCCGTATCACACTGCGGTCAAAGCCGCGGCGTGCTAAGGCGGCGGCGACCAGATCCCGCCGTCCGGCGGTCAGCTTGGCGGCGTACTGCCGCTGCACAAGGGCGCGGGCAGTTTCCAGCTCGGGGTCGGTGCCACTTTCATCGGCGGCAAATAACTCCTCCACCACCTCGGCGGCGGTGTCACGGTCGATGCCCTTTAACGATAGATCGTTCAAAATATCGCGGCGGGACTTGTGCTTGCGCAGCAATTCCGCCGCGCGTCGGCGGGCAAAGCCCGCATCGTTCAAAAGCCCTAACTCCCCCGCCTTGGCGACTGCATAGGCGGCGCTGTGCGCGTCAAACTTGCGGCATAGCTTTTGGTACAACTCCCCCGCCGCGTGGTCGCGCAGCGAAAGATAATCCATCGCCTTGTCCAGCGCGCGGCGGGTGTCGCTCTGCCTGCGCAGGGCGTCGATCTGCCAATCGTCCAACACATCGTCGGGGTTTAAGTGCGCCTTGACGTAGGTTTCCTCGTCCAGCGAAAAGGCAAACTCGCCGTCAAAAAACAGCGCAAAGCGCCCTTTTTTGGTTTCTTTGATCTGGGTCAGGGTGGGCATTATTCGTCAACCATAATGTCAAGGTCGGCTTCGCTGCCGGTGGTCTGGGCGGCAGGCACCGCAGCCGCCGGGGCAGCGGCGGGCTTGACCAGCTCGGACGCATCCAACTGCTTGACGGTTCCCTTTTTGCCGGCAGCCAGCAGACGCTCGGCGTTTTCGCGCACAATCTTTTCGATCTCGTCCGCAATTTCGGGATGCTCCTTCAGGTACGCCTTGGCGTTGTCGCGCCCTTGTCCCAACCGCATTTCGCCGTAGTTGAACCACGCGCCGCTCTTTTGCACGGCGCCCAGCTTGACGCCGAGGTCGAGAATTTCACCGACCTTGGAGATGCCCTCGCCGAACATAATGTCGAATTCCGCCTCACGGAAGGGGGGCGCGACCTTGTTCTTGACGACCTTGGCGCGGGTGCGGTTGCCGATAAACGCGCCGGTGGAGTCCTTCAGACCCTCGATGCGGCGCACGTCAATGCGCACGCTGGAATAGTATTTCAGCGCGCGTCCGCCAGTGGTGACCTCGGGGCTGCCGTAAATCACGCCGACCTTGTCGCGCAGCTGGTTGATAAAGATGCAGACGGTGTTCGTCTTGCCGATAACGCCGGTCAGCTTGCGCAGGGCCTGGCTCATCAGGCGCGCCTGCAAGCCGACGTGGCTGTCGCCCATTTCGCCCTCGATTTCGGCGCGGGGAACCATCGCGGCGACAGAGTCCACGACAATCGCGTCAATCGCGCCGGAGCGCACCAGCGCTTCGCAAATTTCCATCGCCTGCTCGCCGGTGTCGGGCTGGCTGACCAGCAGGCTGTCAATGTCCACGCCCAAGGCGCTGGCATAGGTGGGGTCCAGCGCGTGTTCCACGTCAATGAAGGCGACCTCGCCGCCCATCTTTTGCGCTTCTGCCAAAATTTGCAGTGCCAGCGTGGTTTTACCGGAGGATTCGGGTCCGTACACCTCCACCACACGTCCGCGGGGTACGCCGCCGATGCCCAGCGCCAGGTCCAGCCCCAAGCTGCCGGTGGGGATGGCATCGACCTGCATGGTCACGTTGGCGCCCAGCTTCATAACGGCGCCCTTGCCGAACTGCTTTTCAATCTGCGCCAGTGCGGTTTCCAGCGCCTGTTTTTTGTCGGACGCCGGTGCCGGGCTTTTGAGCGCGGGTTCTTTTTTTGCTGCCATGGTCAATTTCTCCTTTTATCGTGCGCCGTTTTTGGGGGGTCTGCCCGCCCGCGCACTGGTTTTAGATTTTGCGTTTGTTCCTATTATATACGATACTTTCGCAAATTACAACCTTTTGTTGTGTTTTTGGGGTACGATAAGCGGGATTTTCACCCCAAAAACGGCGGTTTTTGCAGCAAAATCGCGCGGTCGTTGCCGCTGTAGTCCTTGCGGCAGCTTGCGTTTTGCCAGCCGTACTGTGCGCCCAGCGCCAGCACGGCGTCCGCCTGCTGCCAGCCGATTTCCAAAACCAGCCACCCGCCGGGGCGCAGCGCTGCCTGATAGCGCCCGGTCAACAGGCGGTAAAAACCCAGCCCGTCCGCGCCGCCGTCCAGCGCCATGGCAGGCTCGCGGGCGGTTTCGGGCATCAGCGCCGCCATCTCGTCCGCCGTCAGATAGGGCGGGTTGGACACAAGTAAGTCCGCGCCGCCCTGCGGCAGCGTGCGCCAAAAGGCAAAGACATCCGCCTGCACGGTGCGCAGGTTGGTTGCCCCCGCCGCGTTGGCGGTCAGATACTGCCACGCCGCGTCGCTTTTTTCCACGCAGGTCACGGCGGCATCGGGGCGCTGCGCGGCGATTGCCAGCCCCAAGCAGCCCGTGCCGGCGCAAAGGTCATACACCGTAGGGTGGGCAACGCCTTGCAAAAGTTCGAGTGCCGCCTCGCACACGATCTCGGTATCGGCGCGGGGACACAGCACACCGGGACCGACTTTTAACGTCAACCCGTAAAAATCCCATTCTCCCAGCAGATATTGCAGCGGCTCGCGGGCAGCGCGGCGCTCTGCCAGTGCCGCCAGCTTTTCGGCTTCGGCGGGCGTGGGGGCTGTGTCCAGACGCGGGTCGCGCCCCGTGACAAAGCGGTACAGCTCCGCCGCGTCATAGCGGGCATCGGGTACGCCCGCCGCCGAAAGTTTTTCACACAGCTGTTGAAAACTCGCGTTCACCAGCGCGCCTCCTCTTGGGTTTCGGGCAGCACGGGGGTAACAGCGGCGATGGCGACCTCGATCATGGAATCGTCCGGCTCAAAGGTGGTCAGATGCTGCATCCACAGTCCCGGCTGGGACAAAAGCTTTGCTAACTTCGAGTCGGAGCGCCCGCACCATTTCAGCAATTCATACGATATACCGACCAAAAGCGGGAACATACACAGCTTGTACACGATGCGCAGCGCCGTACCCGTCCACGGCAGAACGGCGTACAAAAAGATGCTGATGATGATGACCAGGATCATAAAGCTGGTGCCGCAGCGGGGGTGGAACCGGCTTTGTTTGCGGATGTTTTCCACCGTAAGGGGCAGCCCGGCTTCGTAGCAGGCGATGGTTTTATGCTCGGCGCCGTGGTATTCAAACACGCGGTGCAGTTCCTTCATGCGCGTGCAGAGGTACATATATAAAAGGAAGATGCCCATTTTCAGCACGCCCTCCAGCACGACGCGCGGCCAGCGACCCAGCGGCAGAAGCCCGGTCAGAAAGGTGGGCAGAAAGGTAAACAGAAACAGCGCCAGCGCCACGCCCGCAAACGCGGACAGCGCCATCATAACGTTTTGCACGGCGGGGTGGTTTTCCAGCCAGCGGTCCGCGCGGGACTGCGGTTCCTCGTCGTCCTGCAAAGCGAGGTCAGCGGCGTGCATCAGGTAGTGGTAGCCCTTATAGAGGTTTTCTGCCATATTGCAGACGCCGCGCACCAGCGGCACGCGGTTGTACCAGTGGGTGGTCACGGTGTCGTAGCTCAGGTCGATGGTGCCGTCGGGCTTGCGCACGGCGCAGCAGATTTTTTGCGGACCGCGCATCATAATACCTTCCATCAGCGCCTGCCCGCCGATGGAGGTTTTGAAATTAGGGGAAGTTTGCGGGTTGGACATAGTGGCTCCTTTTTTAGATAAAAGATAAGAAATGGGCGGGAAAGCCTTCTCCCACGGGGAGAAGGTGGCGCGGTACGCGCCGGATGAGGGGCAAACGCCCGGCAAGCGCCCCCTCATCAGTCGGCTGCGCCGACAGCTTCCCCCAAAGGGGGAAGCCTACGCAAGCCTTCTCCCACGGGGAGAAGGTGGCGCGGTACGCGCCGGATGAGGGGCAAACGCCCGGCAAGCGCCCCCTCATCAGTCGGCTGCGCCGACAGCTTCCCCCAAAGGGGGAAGCCTATTAGATTTTTTCGTGCAGATGCTCCTGCCCGGGGCGGTACACCGGCAAAACCACCGACACCGTTGTCCCCTGCCCCAGCGCTGAGGTGATTTCCACCCAGCCGCCCAAGGCGGTGACGATCTCGTCCACGACTGCCAGACCGATGCCGGAGCCGCGCACGGCGTTTTTGCCCTTGAAAAATTTCTGCTTGACCTTTTCCAGATCATCGGGCGCAATGCCGCGCCCTTGGTCGCGCACCGCCGCCGTAAAGGTATCGGCGGTGCGGGTCAGCGTCATAAAAATGGTGCCGCCAGGGCTGGAATACTTCACGGCGTTATCCAAAATGTTGACAAACACCTGCCGCAGCCGCGCGGCGTCCGCCCACACGGGGTACGGCTCGGGCGGCTCGCTGTATTCCAGATGCAGCCCCTCGCGCCGGATGCGTGCCTCCACAAACAGGGCGGCGTCGGTCGCCTCCGCCACAAGGTCCAGCACCTGACAGTTCAGCTTGATGCCGTTTTGCAGGCGCGAAAAATCCAGCAGCTCCTCCACCATGGTGTACAGGCGGTCGGTTTCGGTGCCAATCACCGCCAAGCCGCGGCGGCAATACTCGTTGTTGGGGTCGTCGATGTTGCCGATGGTTTCGACCCAGCCCTTAATGGAGGTCAGCGGGGTGCGCAGCTCATGGCTGACCGAGGAGATAAACTCGTTTTTCAGCCGGTCGGTTTCCGCCAGGTCGCCCGCCATCTGGTTGATGGTCTTGCACAGCCGCCCGATCTCGTCATCGTAGCGGGTGTCGGGCAGGCGCGCGCGCAGATCGCCGTGGGCAATGCGGTTGGCGGTGGTTTCCACCTCGCCCAAGGGGCGCACGATGGAGCGCACAAAAAACAGCCCGCTCCACACCGACACCAGCAGCACCAGCAGCCCCAGCCCCACCGCCAGCGTGACGGTGTTCCACCATTGCTCGTCGGCAAGGCGCAGGCTGGTGACCAGCCGCATGGCGGCGATATTGCCCGCCGCGTAGGGCACCAGCACGGTTTCGGCCATGACGCGCTCGCCCTGCGTGGTGGTGTAGATGTCGTTGCCTCTGCCCTGCAAAAGCGCCAGCGCGAAGTCGCTGCCGCCGGTCAGGTCGGTGCTGCGGATACCGCTGCTGTTGGCAAGGATCACGCCCGAAGCGTCCAGCAGCATAAATTCAAACTTGTCTTTTTCGTCGAACTGCTCCACCGTGCGGCGCAGGGTGCGGGCGCGGCTTTCGGCGGTGACAGCGGCATCGCCCGCCGTGCCGGTTGCCTGCAGGCGTCCCTCGATGGTGGAAAACCGGTTTTCCATCGCGCTTTGCACGCCGCCGTACAGTGTGCGGTAGCTGAAATACAAAAACAGCCCCTCCGCCAGAACCAGTGCCAGCACGGTCATCAGCAAGCTGCCGCGCACCCATCGCTGCACAATACTGGTGGTTTGCATAGGACGCCCCCCTTTCAAGATAAGTTTGCAATTGCCCGATATGTTTGTGGTTTGTAAATAAGAGATAATAAATAAGAAATAAGAAATGGGGTGTGCGCGCCGCGCGCGCACTTTTTAAAACGCCGCGGATGCCCCGTTATCATCGCCCTGTAGGGCGGGGTGACCCCACCCCGCCGGGGAAATTTGCGGCAGCCGGGATTTTTTGCGATAATAGCGAACCTTCGTTAGGTTTGTAGGGAACGGTCTTGACCGTTCCGTGCAGTTTGCCCGTTATATCGCATTATCGGTTTGGCTGCAACGGGCGGCATTTATGCCGCCCCTACGAATGACCCGTTATGTTGTTGCAGCCGCAAAACCGCGGGCGGGGCATACCCCGCCCCTACCACGCTCCGGCTTTTTTCCTTACGCATTCCACCGATACCCATACCCCCACACGGTCAAAATGTGTTGGGGGTTGCTCGGCTCGTCCTCCACCTTCATACGCAGGCGGCGGATGTTCACATCCACGATCTTTACATCGCCGTAGTAGCTCTTGCCCCAGACGCCCTCCAGAATTTTCTCGCGCACCAGCGCCGTGGACGGGTTGCGGATAAACAGCTCCATGATCTGGAACTCCACCTGCGTCAGGTCAATGGGCTTGCCGTTTTTGTACAGCACGCGCCCTTTTTCGTCCAGCGTAAACGGTCCGCTGACCAGCTGCTCGGGCGTCTGCTCGGCGGCCGCCGGGGCGGTGCGGCGGATGCGGCGGCAAAGCGCCTCCAGCCGGGCGATCAGCTCCGACATCGAAAACGGCTTGGTGATATAATCGTCCGCGCCGATGGACAGCCCGCGGATCTTGTCGCTCTCCTGCCCCTTGGCGGACACCATAATAATGCCGATGTCGCTGTTTTCGCGGCGGATGGTCTCGCACAGGCTCAGCCCGTCCATACCGGGCAGCATAATATCCAGCAGCGCGGCATCGCAGGTTTCGCCGCTGTGCAAAATTTCCAGCGCGCGCTCGGCGGTGGAGGCTTCCAGCACCTCCCAGCCGCTCATTTTCAGGTTCAGCACCTCCAGCTCGCGGATGCTGGCTTCGTCCTCAACAAGTAAAACACGTTTCATAAGATGCCCTTTCATTCTGCGCCCAACAGGACGGTGTGTTTTTGGATGTATTCCTCGGTCAGCCCGGCATAGCTCGTCAGCACACGCGCCTGCAATTGCTGGCTGCCGACGTTGGCAATGCGGGTAAATTCCTCGTTGTCGGCGTCGTTCGCTTCCACCATACGCAGCTCGCAGTAGGTCACGGTGCCGGTCAGATTGCACAGCTGCCAGCCGCCGGCGTTGGCAAGCGGGCGCAGCAGCACGTTTTTGCGCATCGCCGCAGGTAAGCCGAAAAACACCCGGTTGGCGGCATCGTACACGCCGAAGGTGGATTTTCCGCCGTTTTCGCCCGCGTAGTCCTGCCAGACGACAAACCGCAGCCGCTTGTCCAAGGGCGAGGCAATGCTGCCGCCGTCCTCCGCCTCGACGGGGATATCCACCGTGCCGTTCTGGTCAATATCGCAGCTGAACAGCGTGGTGTCGTACCGGCGCGTGCTGTTGAAAACGCTGCTGACGCCGGGCGGGTGGTAGGACTGCAAAAAGCCCGTTTCTTCGTCATAAGTAATAATGTCGGACACCAGGCTGCCGCTGTCGGAGTAGGCGTCCATCACCAGATAGGTATGCTTGTCAATGCCGCGCCCCGCCTGCAGCGCCGCGCAGCCGGTGTACACGCCCTCGCCCAGGTTCAGCGTCTGGGCGCTGCGGAACTCGCCGTCCATATTGGTCAAAAGCTGCAGCGCCACGCCGCCGAAATCGGTTTCTGCCGGCAGTGCCAGCACAAGGTCCTGCGTGTCGCCCTTGCCGGTAAAGTCCGCCAAGATCATATGGGTGTAGCTTTGGCTGATGACGGTGGTCAGCTGCCCGTCCGCGTAGCGGTAAACGACCAGATAGCTGTCGCCCTGCGCGCTGGTGTAGCCCGCGATGAGCTGCTGGCTGACGCTGTCGCGCAGATGCGCGGCGGAGAAAACCTCCACCTCGCCGCTGAGTCCCTCCACCGTCTGGCTGACCCGCCAGCCGCCGTCGGTTTCTGCCTCCAGCACGGCAAGCCAGACGTTGGTGCCGGTGCTGTCGGCGGCATACAACACGGCTGCCTCGTCCTGACCGTCGCCGTCCCAATCGCCGAAGGCAAAGGGGGACAAAAAGTCGCCGCTGTTGGGGTATTTTAACGTTACAGCGCTGTTTAAGTAGCTGTTCAGCGCCTTTTGCAGGGCGCGGCTCTCGCCCGAAAGCTGCGGGGCGCGCAGCATGGCTTCGGTATCGGTGGCAAGGCTGCACCCGCACAGCAGGCAGACCGCCAGCAGCACGGCGGTGAGTTTGGTTTTCACAAGGCGGCGCCCCCTTTTTGCGCAAAACTAGATAGAATTATTATACCACGTTTCACGCGCTGCCGCAATATAAGCGCGGGATGCAGGGCAGCGCAAATCATAAATAAGTAGGGGCGAGCATTGCTCGCCCGCACGGTTTACCCGTTAGGCTGCATTGCCGGGATGGCTGCGCGGGCGGTCAATGACCGCCCCTACAAACCAACCCGCAATATTGCAATTACCGTAAAACCGCGGGCGGGGCTTGCCCCGCCCCTACCGCGCGGTATAATTTTATTGCCCCGTAGGGCGGGGTGACCCCACCCCGCCGAGAAAATTTGCGGCAGGTGCAGGATTGCACGGAACGGTCTAGACCGTTCCCTACAAATAACCGGGAGGGAAGTAATAATTGGGGAAAATGCAAATTTTCGGCAGGTTTGTAGGGGCGGGGCACGCCCCGCCCGCGGTCAAATGGTGGCGCGAAAATCACGGGTCAGTCCGTAGGGGTGGTACGCGCAGCGTTTTGTTTGTGCCGCAGGCACAAACTCCACCTTATTTATTATCTTTTATCTTTTATCTCTTATCTGCAAAAACCGCCGCGCTGTGCGTTGCACAGCGCGGCGGTTTTTTGCTTAATTATCAGTACCCGCTTCCCGCTTCGCCGCTGGTCAGCAGCTTTACGGCGCGGCTGGTGCCAAGACGGTCGGCACCCAAGTCCAAAAATTTCTCAATATCCTCCACGGTGGAGATCCCGCCCGCCGCCTTGATCTTGCAGCGCCCCGCGACGTGTTCGGCAAACAGCGCAATGTCGTGGAAGGTCGCGCCGCCGGTGGAAAACCCGGTGGACGTCTTGATAAAGTCGGCACCTGCCTCCGGCACAATATCGCACATCTTGATTTTTTCTTCCTCGGTCAGCAGGCAGGTTTCGATGATGACCTTCAGCACCTTGTCGCCCACAGCAGCCTTGACGGCGGCAATGTCGGCGCGCACATCGTCGTACTGCTTATTCTTCAGCCAGCCGATGTTGATGACCATATCCACCTCGGACGCGCCGTTTTCCACGGCGGTCTTGGCTTCAAACGCCTTGCTGGCGGTGTCCATGGCGCCCAAGGGGAACCCCACCACGCAGCAGACCGGGCAGCGCCCCGCCATATACTCGACCGCCTGCTTGACATAGCAGGTATTAATGCACACCGATGCGCAGTGGTTTTCCACCGCCTCGTCGCACAGGGTGCGGATCTGCGGCCAGGTTGCCTCGGGCTTCAGCAGAGTGTGGTCCACCTTGCTGAGCATAAATTCCTTGGTGTACTTCAACGGAAATTTTCCCCCTTGTTGCAATGCTTGCACAGGCGCGCCTGATGCAGCCCCAGTGCCGAAAATACAATGCCGGTAATGCTGACTGTGGCACCGATAATGCCCAGAATCAGCCCCACCAGACGAAATGCGTGACCGCGAACCTTGGTTTTCATAGGGGTAGCCTCCTTTTTAGGATGGTATTTTTTATGCAGCAGCCGCCGTGCCTCGTGGGTCATCAGCGGATGATGCAGTGCAAACTTGGCAGCCTTGAAGATCAGCATCGGAAATCTCCTCACTTCTTCTTAAAAATGAACAGCTTGCTGAACACATAGTTGGACACGATCACCACGACCTGCGCCACCAGCTTGACCAGCAGCGGACCGCAGTCCTTGCCGAACAGCCACAGCGTGACGCCCAGCACCGTAACGCCCAGCCACATAATGATCTGATCGGCAACGGCGGTGGCAATGCGGCAGCTGACAAACTGCACAAACTCGCTCCATGCAGCCTTGCCGTGATTTTTGCTTTTAAACACAAACGTGCGGTTTGTCCAATATGCGAACAAAATGCAGAGGGCATTGTTCAGCACATTGCCCGCGCCTGCGGCAAATTCACGCCCGGCTGCCGCCTGCAAAACCAGCAAAATGGCAAAGTTCAGCAGCGTGGCAAGCCCGCCGAAAAACAAATACGACAGTGCTTCGTAATATTTTGTGAAAAACGATTTGATTTTTTGCATACAAGACCCCGTGGCGTTTCCCGCAAAAGCCTGACAAAGCAAAGAAGCCTGCCTGTTGTTGACAGGCAGGCTCCCTTTCAGGTTGCTAAATCAATGGTAATTATTCAGCGTCCTCGCCGTTTTCCTCATCGAGGCAGGCCTTCATGGACAGGCTGATGCGCTTGCGGTCGAAGTCAACAGCAGTCAGCTTAACGCGGACGGTGTCGCCAACCTTCAGCACGTCGGAAACCTTGTTCACGCGCTCGTTGCTGATCTCGCTGATGTGGACAAGACCGTCAATGCCGGGCATAATGCGAACGAAAGCACCGAACTTGGTGATGGAAACCACGGGAGCCTCAAACTCGGTGCCGACAGGCACTTCGTTCTCCAGCTTGACCCAGGGGTTGTCCTCTTCCTTCTTGTAGCCGAGGGAAACCTTCTGGTTTTCGGGATCGTAGCTCTTGACGTAGACTTCGATCTCGTCGCCAACCTTAACAACCTCGGAAGGATGCTTAATGTTGGACCAGCTCAGCTCGCTGATGTGGCACAGACCGTCCACACCGCCCACGTCGACGAAGGCGCCGTAGGAGGTCAGGCTCTTGACAACACCGGTGTACTTCTTGCCGACCTCGACATTTGCCCAGAATTCCTCGCGCTTCGCCTTGTTGGCTTCGGCGGAAACCTTGTTGATGGAGCCGACGATCTTGCGGCCGGCGCACTCGGTGATGACCAGCTGAACGTGCTGACCCACCAGCTTGGTGTAGTCCTCATCACGGCGCAGGGTAGCCTGGGAACGGGGCACGAACACGCGCACGCCCTTGACGTTGACAACAACGCCGCCCTTGTTGGCTTCCATAACGTCGCCTTCCATAACGGTGCCGTTCTCGGCAGCCTCGGAAACGTCCTTCATACCCTTCTGGGCCTCGAAACGGACGCGGGAAAGGGTATCAACGCCTTCCTGGTCGTTGGTCTTGATAACGACCAAGTCCAGATCGTCGTCTACCTTAACAAGGTCTTCCATCTTAGCGTTGGGGTCATGGCTCATCTCACTCAGCTTGACAATGCCGGTGTGCTTGGAACCATCGATGCCGACGACACACTCCGTCGGGGAAACGCTGATGACCTTGGCTTTTACGATTTTGCCTGCGTAGAGGGGCTTTGCTTCGGATGCGGCCAGCATCTCCTCAAAGCTCATATCGTCGCGGATCTCTTCACTCATACTGTTAAGTACCTCCTCAATTATAGACGAAGGCGTTGAAGCCCCGGCTGTTACGCCCACTGTCTTGGCACCGGCGAGCCATTCTCGGTCGAGTTCATCAGCATTCTCGACGTTGACAGCCCGGGTATGTCTGGCAGCGACCTGTAGCAGTTTTTGGGTATTGGAAGAATGATGACCACCAATGACGACCATACGGTCGCATTTTTGGCTGAGGTCTTCCGCTTCCTGTTGCCTCGCCCACGTTGCATTACATATTGTATCAAAAATTTCGGCTTTTGTACACTCTTTTTTTAAAAAAGCCTTGCATTTTTCCCAACTTTCGACCCGAAATGTTGTCTGTGCAACGACAGTTATGGATTCTTGTTGCAAAATTTCGGGCAGCAATTTTTGCAGCTCCGGCAGGTCGGCAAAGACGTGGACCTTGCCGCTTGTATGCCCAACAATGCCTTTAACTTCGGGATGTTCGGCATCTCCCGCCACCAAAAGCAGGGCGCCTTTTTTGCCCGCAAGTTCTGCTATACGGTGTATCTTTGCAACAAAAGGACAGGTCGCATCGTGATACACCAGGCGGCGTGTGCTTATTTTTTCGTACACATCGCTGGGAACGCCGTGGCTGCGGATGACGACCTCGTACCCGTCGGGAACATCGTCCAAATCGGCGCAGGTCAGCGCGCCCTTTGCCTCCAAGTCGCCGACGACCTGGTTGTTGTGGATCAGCGGTCCCAAGGTGGCAACCTTGTGTCCCTGCTGCAAAAGGTCGTAGGTAAGTGTAACAGCGCGGTTCACGCCGAAGCAGAACCCCGCGGTTTTGGCTAAAATCACATTCATAGTTTTTCCTCACGTTCGGGAAGGTAAGCCCCGCCCCTGCGGCTTGGCGCAAACGACGGATTTTCACTTTGTCGAAAAGCCTTTTTTCGGGTAGCAATGTAGGGATGGGTCTTGACCCATCCGCACCG
>ERZ1034882.906-NODE-906-length-12043-cov-11.556890_pt1 | contig 12043 bp, 9 predicted proteins | sample MGYA00520606_ERZ1034882 | MGnify/ENA primary metagenome ERZ1034882 (study PRJEB33766, sample SAMN09781726) | gut metagenome | biome: gut microbiome | host: Homo sapiens | place: Madagascar | study: EMG produced TPA metagenomics assembly of the PRJNA485056 data set...
CTGAGACAAGATTGTTTTTAAATAACTTTAAGTGAGACAGCATTAATTGATATTTTTTAATATTAAACCTAAATATAGCCCAGCATTTTTTTGCTGGGCTTATTTTTTTTATTATATCTATCTCTTAACGAAAGAAAAACAATACAAATTAACTTGTTTTTGCATAAAAAAAAGAGACCACGTTAATATGATCTCTTAAATTGTTTATTTAATTTTTTTTGATAAGATTGTTCCGATGATAATTGAAACAATAATTACTACTGCGAAAAATCCTGTAATCAAAAGTGCGTTCAACATAAAACAATCCTCCTTCACGCTTTTACTTTCACACTTAATATTGTGTATACTAATTCATAAGATGGATATACTGCTAATGTACAATTAATCATTTTATTTTGTCCTCCTGAATATCCATACACAATAATTAATATTGTAATAAGTAATGTAATTATCACAAACGTCATGTGAAATTTACATATGGGATCACCTAAACTATAATCTTTGTCAATGTAATGAGCAACTCGTTGAGATGCCGTTGCAAAACATGGAGCAATATAAATTAAACTCGTTATAACATTGAATGGAGTGCATATTATCACTGCTAATCCAATTGATAAAATAAGTGATGCTATAAGTGCTCCCAAAAATTCAACTCCATTAGTGCGGTGAATTATAGTGTTTTCTTCTTTAATATTAACACTATTTTCTTTTGAAGTAAAGTTGTTTTTGTAATTGCGTCTTCTTGACATATTTTTATCCTCCTTTAAATGTATAAAAATTGCTTAATGTTGTATTATAAAGTTGGATTTTGTATGTTTTTTTTGCAAAACTATTTACAATCTGCACAGCTTCGTTTACATTAATTATAGTAAACTATTCGCTATGAGGAGGGAAATGTAATGGAAATGACAATGTATCAGTTTACGGATATTAATATATGGTGTTTTGCAGAAACTGATCAATTGGCAGCAATGAAAGCTTACTTAGATAAGCATAATTCAAAGCTTCATTATACAGGCGTTTTTAGCCGCCTGATGTATCATAAAATAAAGTTTTATCCTATCAGTAAGTCTGTTTTTGGGAAAATATTCCTAAGAACTATTGTAAGAATGAAATATCGTAAAAATGAATACCTGCTGCCACAAAAAGAATTTCTCAAGCTTTTTCTTTTGAATGGAGCTGAAGATATAAAAAGAATATTCAATGCTTCAGATGAGCATATAAGTGAGGCATGCTGTCATCTTGAATAATTATAAAAATGCAAGAGAAAAATTAATTTCCCTTGCATTTTTTATGCTACATAATCTCTGTTGTATCTTCTGCATCTTCTGCTTTTGTTGAAAGCAGTTTATAAATAGCTGAATCTACCGGAACATGATTTTCAAACGGTACAATTGTACGGCTTGTCTTAATAAGTCCTTCACCCGGATTTGCGTTGGTGATATATTCCTGCATTTCTTCATTAATATTATACAGCTTCGAAAGCTCTGCCCTGTCGATAGGTGCCTGTGACAGAATAAGTGCAAAATCTGATGTCTGAAGAATTGTATTTCCTTCATTTGATGCAAGCAGGTCAGCAATATTCTGTGTAATTCCTGTTGGTGTTCCCATCCACTTACGTGCTCGCTTCCATATCATCTGAAGATATGCTGCTGCTGACGGCTGTCTGAGTAACAGATAAAACTCGTCAATATAGAACATTGTACGGATGTTTCTCTTCTTATTTGTGATCATACGGTTCCAGATATCGTTAAGACAAATCTGAAGACCAAGTTCCTGAAGATTGGTTCCAATGTGCTTTGTATCGTATACAATGAAACGGTCTCTTGTATTGATATTTGTTCTGTGCGCAAACAGATTAAGTGTACCGACACAGTACATCTTGATTGATGCTGCAAGGTTCTTTGCTTCCGGTTCTTTTTTTGAACGAAGCAGATTGTAGAAATCCTCAAGTGTCGGGCACTGATCTGTATCAATTGTAAGATGCTTTTCTCTCAGATGCTTGAAATATGGACTGTATAATTCCTGAAGCACTGAATCAATGATACCTGTAAGTACACCGGATAACTGGTTACGTCCACCAAGCATTGACTCAATCATAGCAATTACAAAGTCAACTTTCTGTGCAAATGGATCTCCTTCATCAGATTTTGTAATATCAAGATCCAGTGGATTGATATATACATTTCCACCCGGCTCAATCGGAAATACTGTTCCGCCAAACTCCTGAGCAATCTTTACATACTCACGTTCTGGATCAATAACGAAAATCTGTGAGTCTGTATTAAGAAATGCCTGATACATCTCCATTTTGGCTGCGAATGATTTTCCAGTTCCCGGAGGTCCAAGGATAACACCATTCTGGTTGGTACCTGCTGAACGATTGTACATAATAAGGTTCTTTGATGACTGGTTGAGTCCATAATAGAAACCATTCTTATACTGTAATTCCTGTGAAGAGAATGGCTGCATTGCACTGGCTGTATATGATGTCATTACTCTTTTTGTTTTGATAAGTCTCTTTGCAAGAGGCAATGCTGAATCAAGTCCCTGTTCCTGCTGTGTTGACAGAATTTCCATTGAACAGATATGCTCCTTCGCTCTTACCTGAATCTGTTTTGTATAAAATTCAAGGTCTTCCTTATTCTGTGCGAAAAGAACTGCAACAAGTGTTACATGGAAAAGGTTCTGATTGTCATTAGTAAGGTCTGCAAGAAGTTCTTTTGCATCTCTGTGTGCGGTGTCAAGCTTTGACGAAATAAGGCTTGGATCTGCACCTGAGCGTGAAAGACTCTTCTGCTGTTTTACAACTTCACCACCAATATTAGTTACCTGACCTGATGCAAATGCCACCGCTTTCTCCTGTGGCTGCGCATCATAGTACACGCTGATCAATACGTTTGCAGAAATCGACGTAAGAGACTCAATCAATACGCTTGAAAGTGTTGCCGGAATACTCTTTAAGAACATTGCTCTTGCATACGTATCACCAATCATCATGTAATTAACCTTGCCATTAGGCTTAAAGTCGAAATATGACGGACCAATAATATCCTTTGTTGTAATACCCTGTGAAACAATAGCGTTCAAGTCATATATCTTTTCAAACTCATCCTCACGGCCGTTATTGTAAATGTCATGGAGAATATTCAGACGGTCTTTAAGCGACATCGCCTTTAATCCTTCCATGTTTATCTTTTTAAACTTCAGGCTGACTGTTTTTTCAATACCTGAAAATTTAGTCATTGCTTCTTTTACATCAGATGCATGAACCCCGACTGTAAAGTATTTCTCTGCTTTCAGGTTATTTTTGCCTTCCTGCATCTTCTCAAGTACAAGATTGTTATGCTCGATTCTGAAATCATCATGTCCATCTGACTGATAAGGCATGAGTACTCTTCTATTGAATGCTTCCTGATCAAGTGTTCTGTTGTTTACAGTAATTTCGTATGTAACATCATGGGTAAATGTTGACAGGATTTTCTCAAATGTCTCAAGTATTTCTTCCTGTCTGTCATCACCTGCATCAGAATAGTTTGCATCAAACAGAAAATATGATTTTGTAAAATATCCGTCCTCAACTTCAATAATACCGCCATTTGTATTTGCGTCATCATATACCCTTACATAAGGAATTGAAGTCTGGACCGTCTTTGCTATCTTACTCTGATTTTTCTTATTCTGATTTGACTGTTTCTTATTTTTATCTGCCACGAATAGTTTCCTCCTTGTTTCTTTTTGCTTCTATGTATATGGATTTTGAAAAATTACACATATATATAAAGCGTGCGGGAATTATTATTCCTCACACGCTTCATTTCCTTATAAATATTCCGGATATTCTTTATTCTTTTTATGGACATATGCCTGTTTTTTATTCTTGCCATCTTCATTTTCTTTTTCCGGATCATTCCACTCAACGGTGTCTAGTCCTGTTACTGTTTCATATGGTCTGATATGCGGAGATATATAATGATACTGATAGTATTCTTTTATAAAATCTTCCACTTTTAAGCCATATGGTTTAATCCAGCCAAACACAAAGAATGGAATGATTATTACTGCACATATCATGAACATTGTTATTGCGTCCAAATCCATCTGTTTTAACACATAACAGGCTGCAAAACATAATGCTCCGCCAATTCCTACCGCTGCACTTTGCCTGCCGGTAAATGGTCCGATGAATTTAGGCTCGTACTGTCCTATGTCTTTCTGCGTTTTTCTTGATATTGCCATTGTTATCTCTCCTATCCTACAACTTCTTTTACTTTCGCAGATGCGCCTGTTGCGGCCATTCCTGTTGACAGCATTGCTGCTGAACTAAGCAGAAGCCTTGTAAATCCACTGTAACTTGAACCTGAGTCGCCGAAAAATGCTCTTGACAGAGTAAATCCAGCCTGCATAATAATTATCATTGCCGCACCAGCGAGAATTGCTCCAAATAATGACTTCAAGTATCTCATTGCATTCGAGTTCGCCCCGCCTTCAAAGGCATTGGCAGCAGCTATTGGCGCAAGCGCTATTCTCCAGCCCACATCCAGTGCTCTTGAAATGGCTCCCATATAGATAATAACTGTTGCAACAATATGCATAAGCCATACAATAATAGAGCTCAGCCACATCGTAAATCCTAATATTCCATCGTCTTTAAGCTTGTCAACAAGCTCATCTACACCCGGATCATTCAAGTCTGAAACATTGCTTATTCCACCAATAACGTCATCACCTATCTGTAACAGCGCGTTTATAATTGAATCAAGATTACCTACAATACCAACTGTTACAATAAGGGCAATAAACAATTTTGCAAGAGACTCTATCGTTATCTGCTCATTTGTTGCCATATGGAACATATGAATCAGGAAAAATGTAGTAACCAATGCAAATCCAACAGGCTTAATTGCCATGAATACTGTATTAACAATGCTGAATAAATCTGCATACACGCTGTTTGACAGCTTGACCAGACTTGTTGCAGTTTCAACAGAATCTGTATTATAGGTTGACTTTAAAATGCCTGTAGCCCAGTTGGTAAAAAGATTGTCAACAAGATTTGTTATTGCGTTGAGTTGTACCGGCATGTGCGTTGCAATGAATGCATATACCATTGTGGTTAAATATGTCATCTTCCCCACTCCTTTCTTATATTAATAATTCCCCAGTGTAATGACTGAGGAATTTCTTTTTGCGTTTTTACAATCCAAATAGTCTAAGCACGCCGGAAAATCCAAGCAGAGCTATTGCCACGCCAAACTGTAGAACTGCTTTATGTGTATCCTGAGAATTCTCTTCTCGAATACTCATTACAAACTTGAACACTGCCAAAACAAGTATTCCGCCACCAACGACCGTAGCAACGCCTGTTATGCAGTCTATTGCTAGTGATACGACACTGTCTCCATTGCCACTGGTAACAAAATTTTTAATTGAAGACTTAAACGACGCAAAAGCTAACATGCATGTACTTATTCCAAGTATTGTTGATGCTTTATGCTGCTGGTCAGGATTTTCTTGTGCTATTGCCATTACATACATAAAAACACCTAATGCTAATAATCCGCCTCCGGCGTATGTTATTAGTGATGCTAAAATATCCACAACATGTTTTGCAACATCATTTGCTGTTGGCATTGAATTTCCATTAAGATTGAGTACACTGAGTACTCCACTCATTGAAATAAAGAAAATACCGCCACCAAGCATTAACGTTGCATTCATTTTGCTCTGAGGACTTTCATCTGCAATTGACATGATATATTTCATAATTGCAACAGCTATTAATACTGCTCCTACTGCTCCGGCAAAACCCTGTACCGTACTATTGAGTGTATTAACCTGACTCTTGGCAGCAGCCATTCCCCCTCCACCAGTAGGTTGTGTTATTCCTGCTAATAACATAGGTAAATTGAAGGCGGATAAAAAGATATGATTAAACATAAATTTTTATCCTCCTTTGATTTTATTTTTTGATTAAGACTTAAAGAAAAGAGCAAGGATAAGACTTAATGAACAAAGAACACCACCGCAGACAACATTAAGAAGCGCTTTATTACGTCCTTCGTTATCCTCATTTCTGATTGCCATAACGAGTGTAAATACTGCTGCAATAACCCAAATAGCACCAATGAAAGTTCCTGCTGTTCCAATAAATGTTTTTGCGCCGTCTACAACAGTTGTTCCATCAGGTGCATTTGTATAGCCGGTAAAACCTCCTTCCGCTCTTGCATTCTCTAACATCATTAATCCTGTAGTAAGCCATGCTCCTGCAAACATTGACGCCTTATTCACTGCGCCTATAATCTTTCCTGTAATTTGATTTTTCATAATTTTTATTCCTTTCTGTACCATGTACCAGTCATCCGGATACACCGGATAACAATTTTCTTTAATTACTCGATATATATGGATTTTGTAAAAATTTACTAAACAGCTTGTTTGTAAACTGGTGCACGTATTCTGTCTCTCATCTAAAATACCCTCCTGTTTCAATTACTTTGGTACATATATGGATTTTGTAAAATTACACAAAAAAAAACAGACGCTATTTAAAGCGTCTGTAAAACTTAAAACAAGCCATCAAAATCATCTGATATGATTGGCGGATTTCCATTTATACTGCTTCCCAAAAAACTGACCTGATTGTTTTCATCAATCTTGGCTTCTAGCTTTTTATTCATGCCTAATAATGTATCAGCCATCTTTTCTGCTGCTTTAGGATTTTTCTCCGCAATATCTCCCATTCTGATATTTCCATTTTCGTCAGGAGTTATTCCCATCATTTCTGTAACAGATGTATCTCTTACCCTAGGTTCTGTCTTTGGCTTGTTAAAATGCTTATTTTCTGCAACTGCTGAATATCCATCTGCAGGAACTGACTTTTTAGCAGGTCCAACATGCACGCGTCCTGATTTCTTTTCTGACTGCTGTGCTGGTGCTGTTCCCAAGAGTTCTTCCGCAGTAACGCCTTTCTGTTTTATAGGTGTTACCTTGAATATACGCTGATATTCAAATGGAGGCACATATTCATCACTGTCAGGACTCTTATGGTCATCATAAAGCAATTTATAATTAGGATGTGCCGTTGCCGGATATTTCTTTGCCTTAAATGGCTGCTGTGTATTAATGATAATAAGACATTCATCAGTTTTCATTGAACGCACGTCTTCTGGCCTCATCAGATTTTCTGCGTCTGCTGAATAATTACCTCCGGTTGTGCCGACAAATATACCCTTGTTATCAAAATTATGTGATACAACATCAACTGTTTTCTGTCCAAGCAGTTCAGAGAAGAATTCCGAGTCTTCTTTGTCTGCTGTTCCCAGACAGATAATAATGTTACAGTTACTTATGATAAGACCGATATTGTCTTCATACATTTTACGCAACTGGTCAAGTGACTGGATAATGATGTCTGAACTTATCCAGTATTTACGGAATGTTGCAATTTTCTTATCAAAATCAGGAATTTTTCCTATATTTGCGAACTCATCAAGGATAAATCTTAAATGACTTGTAAGATGTTTCTTGCCTCGTTTAATGGTACCGTTTTTAATACAGTCCATAAATATGTCACATTCTCTCTTGCCAAGAAATTCTTTTAATATCCTTTTCTCTTTTGTATCAGGGTCTTCATAAACAAGCCTGCATTTAGGATAAGGAAGAAATCCATCTTCATCATATTCTGTAGTAAACTTTGGATCATTCGGATCATCTTCTTCATATTTTGCCGCCATATACATCTGACGTTCTTTTTCAAGTTTCTCTCTTGCATCCTGTTCCTGTTTTGGTGTAACAAACTTTTCACTCTTTAATGCTGTACATGTTCCTTTTGTTAAAAGCAATGCATTTGGATTGAGCTGGCCTGCAACATAATACTGGGTTTCAAACATCTGTGTAAACAACATGGCTGTAATAAAGTTGAATGTTGCATCTTCTGCTTTAATAATCATGAATATTGCAGATTTTCTGTCGCCAAGAGTTTCAAGTTCAAGGTCATCTCCTGAAAGAAGATTTGCAACATCAGGAATTGCAAGGAATGATAAACGTACACCTGCTGAAATAAGAATACTCTTTAAAGTTTTACCAGTACCTTTTTTAAAGATACGATAGAATTTAAGTGCAGGATTTAAAGGATCAGTTTTTGCAAGGTCAATAAAGAGTTTATCGAATTCATTTACTTCGTTTTCTCTCTTGCTGTCCTCAGAGGCATTTGCCATCTGGTACATGTCGAACATTGTATTAAATGTCTGTTTTTCCGGCTGGTCTTTATATACAGTATATATATAGAAAGCCATTGCAAGATAGAGACACTGCTCTGCCTTTGTAAAGAACTGGTCGCCCTTTCCTGACTCTGAATCATCTGTATTCTGCATGAATACATTAATCATTGTCATAATATCCTGTTCGCTTCTTACATATCTGAATGGATTGTAACGGCAGGAATATTTCATTTCGGCAACATTGAATACTTTTACATTATATCCTTCGTGAACAAGTCCCGGTCCACATTCTCTTGTTAAATCTCCGGCCGGATCAGTTATTACATATGAACAGTTGAACTGCATGATATTCGGTTTAACAAACTGAAAAGATTTACCTGTACCAGTAGAACCTACAATCAAAGTGTTGCAGTAAACATTTATACCACCTTTCTGATGCATGTCAAAGCATATTGGCTGTGATGCTGACATTCGTCCAAGTATCATATTTCCCGGCTCATCGCAGTCATCAGGAACACTCATCTGTGGTTCTGCTGCACCTTTTGGATAAACAAACACCGGATTATATTTTCTGAGTGTATTCCAGTGAGCATTACCTTTGCTGTTGCTGCTTTTTCTCTTATCTCTGTCTATACGCACAAAGTTGTAAACAAAGAAGAATCCCCAGATACAAAGCAGTAAAACTAATCCTCCAGGCTGAAATCCATAACTGGCATCCGGCATATTATCGTAATTTTTACGCATTTTAAATATTTCAATGATGTTATGCGTAAATCCGCCTACAATACTCGCCGCTCCATTATCAGGATAAAGACCTATTTTGATGCCTTCATAAAGCATAATTGGGACAATAAATACGTTCATAATGGCAAACATTGTCATGTTTTTTAACTTGCCATTTTCATCGGGTTCAAGCATCGTTGCGATAAATTCTTTTATCGGTCCCGGGCCTGAACTCTTTTTCTTTTTAGCCATATTTTACAAAATCCTTTCTTTATATTTGCTATGGATATGAGTTTTGTAAACTAACGGCAATTTTGGGCAAAAAAAGAAAAGAGATAACTTTCGTCATCTCTTTCTTCCGTTTACAAGCCTTTGGATTTAGTTCCAAGGGCTATCTGCTGCAGGTGCGAAGCCATCATTAGATGGTGCTGCGGCAGGTGCTGCGGCCTGAGTAGCCCATGGATCTGCTGGTGCAGACTGTGGAGCTGCTGGTGTAGCCGGTGCAGGTGCTGCGGCCTGAGGAGCTGTCTGCGCAGGTGCTGCGGCTGTCTCTTCCTTTGGAAGCCTTGTCCACTCACCACCCGGAAGACCAGCTCCCTGATAGTATACAGGCTCGTTCTCAAAGACGATAGCCTGAAGTCCGACACCCTTGTTTGCGAAGCTCTTTGGCTGGTAGACTTTGTAGTATGCTGTTACTACATTTCCCTCGCCAAAGTGTTTACCTGCCGGATCAAACTCTTTAATGGTTCCATCAGCCTGACGGATACCAAACTTCGGAAGAGTCTTATTACGCTCAAGACGGAAGCAAGATGCGCCGTCCTTTTTAGCAAAGATTCGCTCATGCAAATACTTCTCTGTGCCATTTGGCTGAGCATCCTTGAGCACTACCTCAGGATTTAATAATTCTGCCTCACACCTAATGTTCATGTTAGGGTACTGAGAACCACGCTGTCTCTCTGCTGCGATTGACTTCTGTAAGTCCTCGCCGTCAAGAAGCTGTGTTAACCAACGACTGAATCCAAGAGTGCCCTTGATAACTGCCTCCTCTCCAACAGGTAATGTCTGTGCTTTGATTGTGTATGCCATAATTATTTCCTCCTTTTAATTAATTTTTTATTTACTAAATTATAGCGATATATATATGGATTTTGTAAAATCAGAAAAGAAACAAAAATGCAGAAAGATGAAATCACCCTTCTGCACCTTTGTGTTATTGTAGAATTTGTTTTTGTTTTATCGTATACAGGCTGAAATTTTGACCTGCGTCTGTCAGCGTTATCTGTATTTTCAGCAGCCTCGCGTTGGAACGAGTTAATCACACGACTGTTTAGGTCGTAGCTGACAACAGCACCGGTTTTGTAAAAGCCGGCAAACTCTTACCGTAAATTATATAAAAAACGTTCAACACATCGCTGTTCGCAAAACATTCATCAGCCTGCCAGCTGATTGCGGTTGCATCTAGTAATCTCTTCATAAGGTATCTTGCGGACGCCTTATGTGCCCATATTGCAGGACAATAAGCTGTTTGTGAATTTACGGTCGCACACACTTTTGCTTTTTAAAATCTTCATCCTTAGATTTTTTTTATTGGATTCATTATCCAAACAAAGTATGTTTTGTAAATGGAACTACGTGGCATGCATTTGAACATACGTGCCTTTTGAGCACGTCCCATTCGGCGCAGCTCCTGTATATCGTGCTATTGATATACTTTATGGCTATTACCCCACCTTTCGTGCTGGATAAATCATCATAATTAATACAGCATTTGTCTCTGCAAAGACTCACACCATAAGACACCTGACCACTCCACCGTGTTTCCACAGATATAACACCCTTTTGTAGGATGCCCCGCGCCGATTAATACTTTCCGCAAGTCTGCTCTCAAGTACTTACACCAGCGTTCTCGGCCAAATGGTTTTCCATTAAACTGGAATAAAATTCCAGTCGCAGATTTTCTTTCCCTGCTTTATAGCTGTTATCAGCCTTATTTGACGACATGAAACCTGCCGCACTGCAATAATTGCAGCGATTGATTTTCCTTGCGGGAATCGAACCCGCTTTTAACGTCTATTGACAATAATTCGCCATGAGGAAAATAAATAGCTCCAGCGGGGATTGAACCCGCGTCTCAGCCTTGAAAGGGCCGTATCACTAACCAGCTAGACCATGGAGCCGTATTGCAGGAAGATAAGAGTCCTCCTGCGCGTAACTTATCAACAAATAAAATATAAGGAGTATACAGATTTTTTTTGCAGTTTTTCTGCAATCTGTAACAGAACGGCATGGAATCGAACCATGATTTACAGTTTTGGAGACTGTCGTGCTACCGTTACACTACCATTCTAGGGACCTGACAGCGAATATCGCCATCAGGCGGTTTTGTATATGGAGTCCGATTTTTGCTTTGCGAACACGACGCCTGCGGGATGATCGGGAACCCCCGTTTTTATACTTAGTTATCAACCTCGTAAACTGTTTGAGGTCAGCACCGATTTTTCAGAATGGGTGTATTAATCGGCGGATCAACCGTTAAGTGAACTACTCAGTTACAAGTAACCGAGCTTCCTGCTTCAAATCACTGTTGCCTATTAGCATATATACCATGTTAACAGGTCTTACATAATGTCCACAGGCATTAGGTTTCGGCAGTTCCTGCCGTACCATTGTATATGTATCAACGAATAAAGATATTAGGTTGTTGACATTAATTGTCTTAATCCTTCTCGTTTAATGTTGATACTTTTATCTTGATCCGTTGTTAGAACTTAATTAAGATCTGACTTTAAAGCTGAAGATGGCTTCCATTTAGCTGTCTTTGAGGCTGCGATCTGGATAGACTCTCCTGTTGATGGGTTTCTGCCCATTCTTGCTGCTCTCTCAGCTACCTCGAATGTACCAAAGCCAACAAGCTGTACCTTATCTCCCTTAACAAGCGCCTCTTTTACAGACTCAGTAAAAGCATTTACTGCTGCGGCTACATCCTTGTTTGTTAATCCTGTTTTCTCCGCCATTGCGGAAACTAATTCTGCTTTTGTCATTTTAAATTTCCTTTCTGCGTGTTGCATACGTTTTTTTTTACGTTTACACATATATAA
>ERZ1034882.907-NODE-907-length-12041-cov-10.061322_pt1 | contig 12041 bp, 9 predicted proteins | sample MGYA00520606_ERZ1034882 | MGnify/ENA primary metagenome ERZ1034882 (study PRJEB33766, sample SAMN09781726) | gut metagenome | biome: gut microbiome | host: Homo sapiens | place: Madagascar | study: EMG produced TPA metagenomics assembly of the PRJNA485056 data set...
ATTGATTTTATTGATATTTCAAAATCATATGACAACACACTTGTTCTCGACGAATTAAACTTATACATCCGCGAGAACGAATTCTTAACGCTTCTCGGACCATCCGGCTGCGGAAAGACAACAACACTCCGTATTCTGGGAGGATTCGAGAAACCGGACAAGGGACAGGTTCTTTTCGATGGTCAGGATATCACAAATCTTCCGGCCAACGAGAGAAAACTGAATACCGTATTCCAGAAATATTCACTTTTCCCGCATATGTCAATCGCAGAAAATATTGCATTCGGTCTCAAGATCAGTAAGAAAAGTAAGGAATATATCAACGATAAAATTAAATATGCATTAAAACTTGTTAATCTCGATGGATTTGAGAACCGTTCCGTCGATTCCTTATCCGGTGGTCAGCAGCAGCGTATCGCGATCGCACGTGCGATCGTAAATGAGCCGAAGGTGCTTCTGCTTGATGAGCCGCTCGGTGCTCTTGATTTAAAACTCCGCCAGAATATGCAGTACGAACTGATCCGTTTGAAAGAAGAACTCGGCATCACCTTCGTATATGTTACACATGATCAGGAAGAAGCACTGACAATGTCTGACACAATTGTCGTCATGAACCAGGGATACATTCAGCAGATCGGAACTCCGGAGAACATCTACAACGAACCGGAAAACGCTTTCGTTGCTGATTTTATTGGTCACAGCAACATCATCGACGGAACCATGATCGAGGATCGTCTGGTTGAGATTCTTGGAGTCAAGATGCCCTGTGTCGATGAGGGCTTCGGCAAGAATAAGCCGGTCGATGTTGTCATCCGTCCTGAGGATGTGGAACTCGTCGAGCCATCCGAAGGTTACCTTGAAGGCGAAGTTACTTCTCTGATCTTCAAGGGTGTTCACTATGAGCTTGATGTTATGGCAAACGGATACGAATGGATGGTTCACACTACAAAATATGTTCCGGTCGGCACCCGCGTCGGAATCAAAGTAATTCCATTCAACATCCAGATCATGCACAAGCCGGAATCTTCCGATGAAAAGGCGGTGGAAATCGATGAGTAAATTTAAACAACAGTTTTTGGCCGGTCCATATCTTATATGGATTATCGGATTCATCATTCTTCCGATGGTCATGATTCTTTATTATGCTTTTACGAACAGCGATGGAGTCTTTACCGTCGAATATATTGCTGCGATTGCCACAGAAACCAATCGCAAAGCGATCTTCTTATCGCTCAAACTCGGTGTCATCTGCACACTCGTGTGCCTGGTGCTCTCCTATCCGCTTGCAATGATCTTAAATAATATGCAGATTAAAAATCAGGGGCTTGTTGTGTTTATTTTCATGCTCCCGATGTGGATGAACTTTATGCTCCGTATTCTGGCATGGAAACTTCTGCTATCCAAAAACGGTGTGATCAACAGTGTGCTGACAAGCCTCGGATTATCGCGCATCAATATTATCAATACATCCGGAGCAGTTATTCTCGGTATGGTATATGACTTTCTTCCGTTTATGCTATTGCCGATCTATAACTCACTGACCCGTATCCGCAAAGACTGGATTGAGGCAGCACGTGACCTTGGTGCCAACAATGTAACGATCTTCTTTAAGATCATTCTTCCGCTCAGTATCTCCGGTATCATCAGCGGAATCGTAATGGTATTCGTACCATCTCTTACAAGTTTCGCCATCTCACAGGTACTCGGCGGCGGACATGTCCTGCTGATTGGTAATGTGATCGAGCAGGATTTCATGCAGGGTATGCAGTGGAACGCAGGAAGCGGACTTTCATTTGTACTGATGATCTTCGTCATTGTCAGTATGGCACTTGTTAATCAGTTTGATAAAGAAGGGGAGGGAACAGCGATATGGTAAAGAAATGTGCTTCACGAATTTATATGTTTCTGATTTTTGCTTTCCTTTATCTTCCGATCATTGTATTAATTGCATTGTCATTTAATAATTCGAAGACAAAGGTTGTCTGGGGCGGTTTCACACTTCGCTGGTACACAAGCTGCTTCCAGGATGAGAAGATCATGTCTGCATTTGTCACTACGCTGCAGATTACGTTTCTCTCTGCGATCATTGCAACCTTGATCGGCACACTTGCCGCTTTGGGAATTAACGCAATGCGCAAGCGCAATCAGACAATTTATCTTGGTGCGACGAACATTCCACTTCTGAATGCAGATATCGTTACCGGTATTTCGATGATGTTATTATTTGTAAAATTCATGGATCTTGGATTTGTAACCGTGCTGATCGCACATATTACATTCAGTATTCCTTATGTCATCTTAAATGTAATGCCAAAGCTCAGACAGGTCAACCGAAACACCTATGAAGCAGCGTTAGATCTCGGAGCAACACCAATGTACGCCTTTTACAAGGTAACCTGGCCGGAAATCCGTTCCGGTGTGTTTAGTGGATTTATGATGGCTGTCACGATGTCGCTCGATGATTTCAGCATTACGTATTTCACGAAGGGAGCCGGTGTCAATACCCTCTCCACCATGCTTTACACAGAGCTTCGTAAAGGAATCAAACCGGAATTGTATGCTCTGTCCACGATTCTGTTCTTTGCGGTTCTGATCATTCTTCTGCTCGGAAATGTACATCCTGGCAAGAAAGCCATAACCGACAAAAATTAAAAACACATTACACAACTGTATCTAATTTGAAAGGAGTTTATAAATGAAAAAAAGATTATTAAGTATGACACTCGTTCTTGCCCTTGCTGCCGGATGTCTCGCAGGCTGCGGAGGAAGTTCCGACAGCGCCGGAAGCGGCGAAACTATCACCGTATTAAATTATGGAAAATACATTGATGAAGACGCCGTAAAACAGTTTGAGAAAGAAACCGGAATCAACGTAAAATACGAGGAATACGAAAGTCCTGAGGAAATGTACACAAAGTATAAAGCAGGTTCTATCGATTATGATGTCATCTGCTCTTCTGAATATATGGTTGAGAAGCTGATCAAAGAAGGCGAAGTATTAGAGATGGATTATGCCGGAATGGAGAATTACAAAAATCTCGATTCCACAATCGTTGATATGACATCTTCTTACGATAAGGATCACACCTACTCTCTCCCATATTTCTACGGAACACTCGGTCTTCTTTATAACAAAACCGAAGTAGATCCTTCAGTTGTAAAAAGCTGGGATTGCTTATGGGATCCGACCTATGAGGATGAAATCATCATGGAGAATTCCGTGCGTGATACCTTCGCGCCTGCACTTATTGACCTTGGTTATTCTTTAAATGAGACGGATGAAAGTCATCTTCGCGAAGCTCTTGATGTATTAAAGAAACAGAAAGACGATAAAATCGTATACGGCTACTATGTCGACGAGACTGCTGATGCCATGATTGGCGAGGAAGCATTGATTGCACTCTGCTATTCCGGAGAAGCCGCACTTGCCATAAATGAGAACGAAAATCTGGATTATTCCGTACCGGAAGAAGGCTCCAACCTCTGGATTGATTCCTGGTTTGTACCTAAAACCTGTAAGAACCAGGATGCTGCAATGCAGTTCTTAAACTTCATCTGCCGCGATGATATTGCAGAGGCAAACTTTGAATATGTTCAGTATGCTTCTCCTATTACTTCTGTTGTTGAGAATCAGGATGCCGACATCAAGGCAAACGAGGCAATTAATCCAAGCAGTGAATCGATCAAGCGCTGCGAAATCTACACCGCTTTGGACGATGAATCCACCAAACTTTACAGTAACTTATGGCAGGAATTATTATCCAACTAAATTTAGCGAAAAGTATTGCTTTTTGAAATAAATCATGCTAAAGTAAGACCACGATATTCACCGTATCGTGGTCTTTATTCTATGTACAATTCGTACAGATTTCCCCGACATAGTTACAATTCACCAGAAGGAGAATTATGAACTATCAGGAATTTATATCCTCAATGAGGACGGAACTGTCTGATCGCATTACCCCAGGTGCAACATTAAAGATTCAGACGATCACCAAGAACAACGGCACGCACTATGATGGACTTATCATATTACAACCGGGTTCTAACATAGCCCCGACCATCTATTTAACCCCATACTATCACCGCTATCTTGAAGGTGTTCCGCTGGAAGATATCTATAACGATATTCTGGTAACTTACAAGAAACACCTCCCGGAATCGGATTTTGACATCGAAATGTTTACCGACTTTAAACGAGCGCGATCCCACATTGTTATGCGCCTTGTCAGCAAAAAATACAATAAAGATCTGCTATCCGACATTCCTTACATCGATTACTGTGATCTTGCAGTTATCTTCTATTGTCTGGTCTATGCAGATTCGGATAATCAGGGAAGTATTCTTATTCACAATTCACATATGCACATGTGGAATACATCTGTTGATGAACTACATTTGCTCGCCAAACAGAATACGCCCAGTCTTCTTCCTTACAAACTGATTCCGATGGCAGATCTCCTCAAATCACACCCATTGGTGCATGCGCTCGACCTCGAAGAAGTTTCGATGTATATTCTCACAAACAAATATAAGACCAATGGTGCCACCGTGCTTCTATATGAAGGCATGATTGAAGCACTTGCCGAATATTTTCATATGGATCTGATTATTCTTCCAAGCAGTATCCACGAATTAATTCTTATGCCAGTAGAAAACTTTGATCCAGAGGAATTACAATATTATACTCAGGTTGTCCAGGAAGTAAACGAAAACCAGGTTGCAGATGACGAAGTACTGTCAGATCATGCATACTTCTACAATCGCAAGACTCACCAATTTATCAGCAACACCTAAAAAAGATCCGGTGCCGTAAAAAGCACCGGATCTTCACTATTTCATATCACACAAAGAATCGTACAGTTTCTCATATTCTCCTGCCGATTTATTCCAGGAGAAATCCTGTGCCATCGCACGCTGCATCATATCTTCCCATGCTTTCCTCTCATCACGGAAGACATGATATGCATACTCAACAACATACTTCATATCATCTGCGTTAAAATTGCAGAACGAGAAACCAGTTCCTGTATTTTCATATTCATTATAGGCTTGTACCGTATCCTTAAGTCCCCCCGTCTCACGCACAATTGGAATCGTTCCGTATCGCATAGACATCATCTGGCTGAGTCCGCATGGCTCAAATAGAGATGGCATTAAGAAAGCGTCTGCAGATGCATAGATCTTGTGTGCTTTCTCTTCCGAATAACCGATGTATGCGGATACCTTGTCCGGATACTGCGAATGAAAATGATGAAACACATTCTCAAACTTACTCTCACCAGTTCCTAAGATCACAATCTGTACATCCAGCTGACTTACCAGGTCATCCATAATATAAGAAACAAGGTCAAAACCTTTCTGTTCTGTCAACCTTGAGACAATTCCAATGACAAACGCGCTCTCACGCACCGGAAGTCCCAATTCCTTCTGCAAAGCCACTTTATTCGCTTTCTTCCCGCTTAAAACCGACTTGCTTGAAAAATTCGACTCAATATACGGATCCGTCTGTGGATTAAACTCGTCATAATCAATACCGTTTAAGATACCATGGAGTACGTTTCTTCTGGCATTCATCAGTCCGTGAAGACCTTCGCCGCCCTCCTGTGTCGTAATCTCATTCGCATAGCTCGGGCTGACAGTTGTGACAGCATCCGCATAGACAACTCCACCCTTTAAATAGTTTGCTTCACCATAGGATTCCAGTTCTTTGTCATTGAATATCTGCTCCGGCAATCCGGTAATATCAATAACCTCACGTATGCGCCAGCGTCCCTGAAATTTCAAATTATGAATCGAAAATACCGTCTTGATGCCGGCATAGAAATTATCATCGCCAAACGCCGTATGAAGATATACCGGAACCAGACCTGTCTGCCAGTCGTGACAATGAATCACATCCGGAGCGTAGTCGATATATGGCAGAGATGCAAGTACCGCCTTAGAAAAATATGCAAATTTCTCTACGTCCTCATATATATTATTATATGGAGATGATCCTGCAAAATAAAATTCATTATCAACAAAATAATAATGAATACCCCGGTATTCAGATTCTAAGATACCAACATACTGTTTGCGCCAGTTCAAATTCACATAGAAGTGGCAGACGAAACGAAGATTCGGCAGAAAGGCCGCGTCCATGCACGCATACTTCGGAAGCATAACACGCACATCATATTCATTCCGGTCAAAATATTTCGGCAACGAGCCAACAACATCTGCAAGTCCTCCGGTCTTAATATAAGGCACTGCCTCAGATGAAACAAACAGAATCTTCTTCATTAAAAACCACCTCCATAATGAGAAAGAGCCCTTCTCTTCTCCCCTATCGGTTCTTCATTTGTAATCGTATCTTATCTGTAATTAGCGCAATAAACTCGGAATTGGTCGGCTTCCCCTTACCATTGCTGATCGTATACCCAAACAATTCATCCAATGTATCCATTTTACCTCTGCTCCACGCAACCTCGATTGCATGACGGATTGCCCGTTCCACACGGCTTGGTGTCGTCTGGTACTTCTTTGCAATTCCCGGATATAACACTTTGGTAACCGAATTGAGCATATCCATATTATGTACCGACATAATGATCGCCTCGCGGAGATACTGATATCCCTTGATATGAGCCGGAACGCCAACCTCATGGATCATCTCCGTCACGTCCTCCTCTAAAGATTGATTCGGATACTGCTGATTATGATTCTCCAATGATGTGTTATTTCTTACAGCCTTTACATTTCTACGATTGCGCACCGACTTAATTCGATCGAGGATCTGCGTATAATCAAAAGGCTTCATAATATAATAGTCGGCGCCTTTTGCAAATGCATCCTCCGTAATACATTCATTACCAACCGCACTGATCATCAGAAATGTCGGTCGGTTCTTCATCGTCCCATCGGAGCGGATTTTCTCAAGCACTCCAAGTCCGTCCAATTTTGGCATGACAATATCCAACAAAACAACATCCGGTTCTTTTTCCTTTATCAAATGGTATGCTTCTTCTCCATCTTTTGCAGTTCCAATTACCTGAAGTTCGTTGTCGCTAGACACAATATCACCTAATAGTTCAAGTGTCATCTGATTGTCATCCGCAATTGCGACATTAAGTTTTCCCATAATGGCCTCCTATTCGAAGGTCAAATTCAGTCATATATACTATACGCGCAATTCAAGTACATTTTTATCGAATTTTGCAAATAGTATATAAAATAATATATTACAATGCGATATTTTTTACAATAAAATATGCGTAATTTATTAAGAAAATTATCATAATCACACATATTATATACGGCAAAGAAGCCAGCATCAGCTGGCTTCCTCAAATTGTGAATTATATAATTCTGCATAAAATCCATTTTGTTTCAGTAATGCATCATGGGTTCCCTGTTCAATGATATCTCCATCCTTCATGACAAGAATTAAATCAGCGTCACGAATCGTTGACAAACGGTGGGCGATTACGAAACTGGTTCTTCCCTTCATCAGATTATCCATTGCTTTCTGAATCTCAATCTCAGTTCTGGTATCAACAGACGAAGTTGCTTCATCCAGAATCAGAATTTTGTTGTCTGCAAGAATCGCTCTTGCAATCGTAAGGAGCTGCTTTTGTCCCTGTGATACATTGCTGGCGTCCTCGTTTAGCTCCATCTGATAGCCACCAGGAAGCGTCTGGATAAAGTGATGTGCTCTCGCAGCCTTCGCGGCCGCAATTACTTCCTCATCCGTTGCATCCAGTCGTCCATACCGGATATTCTCCATAATGGTTCCCTTGAAAAGCCAGGTGTCCTGTAACACCATTCCGAACGCATCCCGCAGTTCTCTACGGTTAAAGTCTTTGATGTTACTGTCATCTAAAAGGATCTCTCCGCTGTTCACATCATAGAAACGCATTAAAAGCTTAACCATCGTTGTCTTACCGGCTCCGGTCGGTCCGACAATTGCAATCTTTTGTCCCGGCTTCACATGCGCACTGAAATCATTGATGATCGTCTGGTTTTCATCATATCCGAAATGAACATGAGCAAAGGTAACCTCTCCGGTGATTTTGGCAATGTCTGCCGGATTCTCTACGATCTGCACTTCTTCCTCTTCATCAAGAAATTCAAATACTCTCTCGGAAGCTGCAGACATTGACTGTACCATATTGATGACCTGTGCGATCTGCTGGATCGGCTGTGTAAAATTCTTTACGTACTGAATAAACGCCTGAATATCTCCGATCGTGATAATACTACGGATTGCAAGAAGTCCTCCCGTTAATGCAACCGACGCATATCCAAGATTTCCTACAAACATCATAATCGGCTGCATCATACCGGATAAAAACTGTGATTTCCAGGCAGAATCATAAAGGATCTTATTCGTACGATCAAATTCCTCAATCGTATCTTTCTCACGGTTGAATGCCTTAATAACAAGATGACCACCGTACACCTCTTCCACCTGACCATTGATATGACCTAAGTATTCCTGCTGTGCACGGAAGAACTTCTGTGATTTCTTCGTTACCAGTCCGATCAAAGCCATCGAGATTGGAAGGATCACTAATGCGATCAACGTCATGAGTGGAGAAATACTAAGCATCATGATAAGTACACCGATCAGCGTAGCGACAGATGTAATAATCGTTGTTATACTCTGATTTAATCCCTGTCCCAGTGTATCGACATCATTTGTAATACGAGAAAGTACTTCACCGTAGGTACGACTCTCAAAATACTTCATCGGCATACGGTTGATCTTCTCCGAAATCTCCTTACGGAGCTGGTAACACACCTTCTGCGTAATACCGGTCATGATCCATCCCTGCATAAATGAAAAGACTGCACTGAGCAGATACAATCCTAAAACAAATAAGAGAATCCTTCCGATTCTGCCAAAATCAATGCTTCCGGTTCCCTGAATCTTCGCCATCAGACCTTCGGTCAACGCAGTCGTTGCTTTACCGAGAATTTTGGGTCCGATTACAGTAAAGACCGTCGAGCAGGCTGCAAAAAGCATAACTGCGAAGATTCCCACCTTATATTTTGCTATATACTGAATTAATTTCTTGATTGACTTCTTGAAATTCTTAGGTTTCTCACCTGGTTGCATACGACCGTGCCCCATCGGTCCTCTTCTTCTTTGAGGCGTACGTTTCAATTCCTGATCACTCATTGGATGCCACCTCACTTTCCTCAAGTCCAAGTTCTTTTGCAGACAACTGTGATTTTGCAATCTGCTGGTATACTTCACAGGACTTCATCAATTCCTCATGCGTTCCCTTTCCGACGATTCTTCCGTCATCCAGCACCAGAATCTGATCTGCATGAAGAATCGTGCTGATACGCTGCGCAACAATGATCACTGTACAATCCTTTACGTTATCAGACAGTGCTTTACGCAATGCGGCATCTGTCTTAAGGTCCAATGCCGAGAAGCTGTCATCAAAAATAAATATCTTTGGATTCTTGGCAATCGCCCGGGCAATCGACAGACGCTGCTTCTGTCCACCGGATACGTTGCTTCCCCCCTGTGCGATCGCACTATCATATTTATCATCCTTAGCATCAATAAATTCGCTCGCCTGCGCAATCTCTGCCGCAAGTCGAATCTCTTCATCCGTTGCATCGTCTCTGCCGAATCTCAGATTGGATGCGATCGTTCCTGAGAAAAGCACGCCTTTTTGCGGAACAAATCCAATTTCTTCACGCAGATCCGACATGCGGATTTTGCGGATATCCTGACCGTCAAGTGTAATGCTTCCTTCCGAAACATCATACAGACGCGGAATCAGATTCACCAGTGTCGACTTACCGCATCCCGTACTTCCAATGATCGCGGTTGTCTTTCCCGGTTCTGCCACAAAATCGATGTCGTGAAGCACATCCTCCTCAGCCCCAGGATACTTGAAATTCACATGATCAAATCGGACAACACCATCGTGTACAGCCAGATTTTTGGGATTCTCATCGTCACGGATAGATGACTGCGTATGAATCACTTCATCGATACGATCTGCTGCTACCGCAGCTCGTGGAAGCATAATCGACATCATCGTCAACATTAAAAATGACATAACAATCATCATCGCATAAGTAATAAATGCCGTCATCGCACCAACCTGCATCGTTCCCGCATCAATCTTATGCGCTCCAACCCAGACGATTCCAACCGTCAGCACATTCATGATCATCATCATACCAGGCATCATAAAGGTCATAATACGGTTGGTAAAAAGCATCGTCTTCGTCAGATCCTTATTGGCATCATCGAAGCGCTCCTCTTCCTTCTTCTCACGCCCGAAAGCACGAATGACAGAAAGACCTGTCAAAATCTCACGCGATACAAGGTTCACGTTATCCACAAGTTTCTGCATCAGCTTAAACTTCGGCATTGTCACAGACATAAGAACCATAACATAGCCTAAGATAACAACAATTGCAAGGACAATGATCCAACCCATTCCCGCACCGGTCTGCATTACTTTTAACACACCACCGATTCCGAGGATCGGCGCATATGCGATCATTCGAAGCAGCATAACAGAAACCATCTGTATCTGCTGGATATCGTTCGTACTTCTTGTGATTAAGGAAGCGGTCGAGAACTTATCCATCTCCGCATTTGAAAATCCAACGACCTGCTTGAATACTTTTCCTCGAAGTGTCATACCGATTCCGGCACCGACTCTTGAAGCAAACAGTCCGACCAGCACTGTAACTATTCCCATCAAAAATGCCATACCTACCATCTTAAGTCCGGCAGATAGCAGATAGCTTTTCTGGATATGATCCACATCAAGTCCGGCTGCCTTATCACAGGATACCGCATAGGCAACTCCCATCGCCTTCACAAGAGAACTTCCCATCGTGTCGATCGTATCTTCCATGCTGTCACGCATCGAAAGAATCGTATCTTTATTCATCATCTTGTTTTCCAGCATCGTTGCAAAAATCGGACGGACATCCACACAGGTAGCCTCATACTTATTTCCGTCATCGTCCTCTTTTTCCTGTTGAAACGATTTCAGGTCTGTGCCGAGCATCTGACCAATCTGCTCAACGGTAAGATCTGCAAGCTCCGATTCGTCTTTGCCCATCTGTTTTGCGATAAGTCCCTTAAAGGTATCCTCCTCCATCGCACTCATCTGATAGTTCATAATCAGAGGAAGTACCATCTGTTCATCAACTTCATCCAGCTTCTTTTCGGATTCCTCAGAAAGCTCATAGATGCCGTCTTTAAGCGTGTAAAGGCTCTCCCATGTTTTACACTCATCCTCCGTCATAATAAACTGTGCCATCTTAAATTCATCTTCTGTAAGTGACTCCGGCACCACATGTTCTACACCATTATTCTGGATTCCAACATCAATAATATCCGATGTATATGCCGGAAGAGACAGATCACACCACGCCTGCACAAAAAGCAAAGCGATCACGATCACGATCGTCTTCCAATACGGAAGCATGTTTTTAAATATGCTCTTCATTCTCCTGCTCCTTTCTGCCTTTTACCTTTCTAGCCTTCAGTTCCTGATCTGCAATCTCATATATGTGATTCAAATAAGTAACCAGACGTCTGATTTCGTCTTCGTCAACCTGCTCCATAACCGCGCGTCCGTATTCGCACATGGATGTTCTTGTCTGCAAAGTAATCTTTTTCCCCTGCTCTGTCAATTCCACATACGTATTTCTACGGTCCCGTTTATTCACATTGCGTTCCACATATCCCTTATTTTCAAGTCCGCGGAGCGTTCTTGACATAGCAGGCGGAAGCACATGCGCTTTTGTCGCGAGCTCAGAAATCGTAATCTTTCCATTCTCCCCTTTATCCATAATCATACTCATCGTAAAAAACTCTGCCCGGCTGATATTCGGAAACATATCACTAAACTTAAGTTTCCGAAACTGGCTCATCGCCTGAAACAATTCTTCATACGCTGTTCCCATCTTCTACTCCATTCCTATTTATTTGTTAACACTGTTATGTATTTGCGCGCGTTAAATAATAACACCGGCAAATTACTGCGTCAAGTAATTTGCCGGTGTTT
>ERZ1034882.917-NODE-917-length-11967-cov-6.607455_pt1 | contig 11967 bp, 9 predicted proteins | sample MGYA00520606_ERZ1034882 | MGnify/ENA primary metagenome ERZ1034882 (study PRJEB33766, sample SAMN09781726) | gut metagenome | biome: gut microbiome | host: Homo sapiens | place: Madagascar | study: EMG produced TPA metagenomics assembly of the PRJNA485056 data set...
AAAACCCTTGATATACGGGGCTTTTCCGGTTTGTCGTAATTATACCGTAAGGGCATTCTTGCGCCAGTTTGCTTTTGGCAAACGGTGTCCCGATGAAGATGATTCAGGAGTGGCTGGGACACAGCGATTTCTCTACCACCGCGAATATTTATTCGCATTTGGACTACGCTTCCAAGGTTTCTTCGGCAGAAGCGATGCTGAACGGGCTTGGAATGGGTTCAAATCCGGAAAATGACACTTAAAAAAGTGTGATTTCTCTCCAAAACAGGGCGTTTTCTCTCCTGTTATGAAATTGTCAAACTCAAAAATTCCGTTTTTTGCATAAAAAAACGGTACAAAGTGCTTAAAAAAGCACGTTGTACCGTTGATTGGCGGAGCATCAGAGATTTGAACTCTGGCGGCGCTACAAACGCCCTATCGCATTTCGAGTTAATCCTTGAAATGATGTTATAGTGTCAGCAGAGGTCAATACAGGCTGGTTTGTCCGCTGATTTTGGGCGATGTGTGGAGAGAAAATGCGGTTAAATAAGCAAAAAATAATGTAGGTACGAAAAGAAGCAAAATCGCCCGTTTTGGGGCAAAAATGACGGCTTTTTGGGAGAAATGCAAGATAAGATGCAAGATAAGCCCTGCCCCAATAGCCGGATAATGGTGCAGGTTTGCGGACACGAATGAGAAAAATGCAAGAAACAGAAAAATGAAGTAGTGATTTTTAGGGTTCCACTTTACAAACAAGGAGAACCCGAAATGAAGAAAACAACAGTAAGTAAAGACCCTTTGGCAGAAAAGATTGAAGAAATCCTAACGCACTATCCTGACCCGATGAGCCGCAACGATTTCCGCATCGTTTGCCATATCGGAACGCGCACTTCGCTTTATCTCCTGCAAAGCGGGCTTGTTCCCTGCAAAAACAGCGGAAAGAAAACGCGCTGCTATAAAATCGCCAAGAAAGATGTTGCCGAGTACCTGTACAACCGCGAGTCCGACCCGATGCACTACACTCCGCCCAGCGGGTGGTATTACAACTACCCCAAACACAAGAAACCTGCCGCATCGTTGGAGCGCAAGCTGAACTACAAAGGCGAAGAACGATTGCTGGCCAAGGAATGGTACGAGCAGCAGTTAGCAAATTACCCGGATGTACTGACCGTTGCGCAAGTCTGCGAGGTGACAGGCTACCAACGCCATACCATTCTGAAATGGTGCAGCAAGGGCTTGCTGAAAACTATCTTGCAGACACCCAAGTACATGATTCCCAAAGTATGGCTGCTGGAATTTGTGACATCCGATTTTTTCAACGAGATCAGCCGAAAATGTGGAAAACACTATGCCGCCATCAAGGAAATTAGTCGTTCACGCAAAGCCAGATGACGCGCTTAGTCACCCTCGTGGGAATGCCAACGCTTTAAGACTTCCTCCACCTGCTTGATAAGCTGCTCCTTGTTCGGCATATACAGGACGTACCGAGAAGCAAAAATTTGATTAGACAAGCCGCCCAGCGCATACTCAGCCGCTACACTGTCCTTATCGGTGCAGAGGATGATGCCGATGGGCGGATTGTCTTCCGGGTCGTTGACCTCCGCAGCATAATAATTCAGATACATATTGATCTGCCCGGCAGCTTCGGGCGTGAGCTTGGTGGTTTTCAACTCGATCAGCACATAGGCGTGCAAAATCTTGTTGTAGAACACCATGTCCACATAGTAGTGGGTGTTGTTCACAGTGACCCGCTGTTGTGTGCCGACAAACATAAAGCCCCGACCGAGTTCCAGCAGGAAATCTTCGATTTGCCGCACCAAAGCCGCTTCAAGGTCACTCTCAAGGAACGGCTTCTCCTCCGGCAGACCTAAAAATTCAAACACATACGGGTCTTTGATGATGTCCTCCGGCTTGGCGTAGTCCACACCTTTTTCAGCCAGCGCCAAAACCTGCTCCTTGTTGGCATCACTGCGGGACAGGAGCAGCCGCTCAAATAGAGAACTATCAATCTGCCGCTTCATCTCACGGACAGACCATCCGGCGTTGACTGCTTCCTTTTCATAGAAGCTGCGCTTTTCCCTATCGGAGATGGACAGCAGCTCGCAGTAGTGCGACCAATTCAATTTTCCAGACACTGTCTGGAAAATTGGATAGCTGAGATAGAACTGCCGCATATTGTAAACATTCGAGCGCGAGAAGCCCCTGCCTAATTCTTTTGTCAGCGCCTTTGAAAGCTGCAGCAAGGTCTTTTCACCGTAGGCCGCCCGGACGCTGTCATTCTGCTCGTAGCGGACGATGACTTCACCGATTTTCCAGTAGGTTGACAGCAGTTCCTGATTGACCTGCTGGGCTATGCTTTTGCGGGAGGTTTCCAGCAGTGCGCGAATCTCACGCACTGCCGGGGCAAGAGTCTGTGCGGCGGGGTTTACAGGTTTGTTCTCCATCAGTCGTTGTCCACCTTTCTGCCAAGCGCTGCGCATGAGGATAAAATCTCGGGAAATTTATTGATTTTAAGTATAGCACGCCGCCGCCAAAAAAGGAAGTGCCGCAAAATTAAAGGAATCTTGAATAAGTACATAATACGGCGGTTATCTGCAATGACCCACGTCATAAGATTAGCATCTCGAATGTAAACATTTTAATTTGTTGACATTTCTGGATGGGTAAGATATAGTAATAGTAGAAACCAGCATAGGAGGGATACTGGATGCCGAGCGATTACCAAATGCAAATAAAAGAAATTTTCGGTACAGCCGATTTGGATGCATTGCGAGAACTTGCAAAGACACTAAAAATCGGTAATTCCAACCCTCGCAATGCGGGCCGTAAGGCGCAGCTTACCCCCGACCAGACCGTAGAAATTTTGGAACTGCATCGAAAAGGCATCGGCAACACCGAGATTGCGAAACAGTTCGGGGTGTCGCGCCAGACCATATACAAGTATATCTATAACGCCGAGCATTTCAGCAAGGATCCGGATTTCACCATGCGGATGAATTTCATGAATGGTCAGCAGCTATGTACGGTCATCGATATTGATTTCAAGCACGAAGTTGTCCGCATGAAAAACTACACCGACCGAATCCCTTTGCGGGCTTTTGGCGTTGTAGAAAATCCGTCTTGGGCGGATTTCGAGGAATTTTTGAAAGAAAGATGCCTGCCCGCCAGCCGAGCCGGTCTGAAAGGCATCCTCCGAGAGATGGATGTTCCTTTCTTTGACCCGTTGCTGATTATCGAAAAGACCAATGGGCGCATGGCTGGGGACCATCAGTGGATTCAGATTATAAAAGCAAAATCCGTTTGTGCAGCAGATAGATAGGTTATTCAACATTGCGTGTAAAATGGCATTTTGGATAGGCACTGCATCCCCAAAACTGACCGTATTTTCCCTTGCGCAGAACCAATGGCTTGCCACAGTAAGGGCACTTGGTTTGTAAATCCTCAATATGCTGTTGCTTTTCTTCCCGAGAAACCTCTGTGAACGGCTCTAGTAGCCCAACCATTTGTTCAATATCCGCGTGAGAATAAATAATCGGTGCGTCCTTCAGACGCCGCTTCAAAAAGTACAGCATATTCTGTCTTTGGAGAATGGTTACATCTCCATCAACGAATAGCGGAATCTTTTTCAGTTCGCATCGTTCTGAAAACACAATATAGGAAGAAAAAGCATCTTCCGGCATATTGAGGAAAGTCGCCAAAGCCCTGATATGTGTACGATTTTGCTTTATAGGATTGTAAAAATGTTCGCGCTGACCGCTTTTGAAGCATTGTGTCCACTTTAGCTGATCTTCGCTACCGAAAATCCAACCGCTGTAGTTTTTGCTCTCAAAAACGAAAATGCCCTTTTCGTGAATCATCAGAAGATCAATTTCGGTTGTTTTGCCTTTCATTGGCAGATACAAATTTTTTAATACAGCGTAGTACCCTTCCATGCTGCGGCTAAGCAGGGCATACTCTGTAAGATACTCACCATACTGCCCTACGTTCTCATAGTGCAAAAGAGACTTTATTAAACCGGGTTGTTCACCCTTTAGAATCTCGAATAGACCCATTTCGCGCCATCCTATCAACTTATGATATAACCTATTTTAATCTATTGCGACACGGTTTTCAATACTAATTATTAACTGTGATTCGAGCAAATTCAAGTTCCACTTGAAACAAATACGTTGCACTTTATGCGTTGAAGCTATATAATAAAATTTAATATAGTCCTTTCTTAGTGCCTAACAATAAAGTGAAAATAGTATTGTCAGATCAATTGGATTGAATTGAATTTATACATCGAAAAACAAGGTGGAGGAATTTTATGGCAAAGACAGCAAAAGCTAAAAAAGAAGTCACGATGGAGGAAGCTCTTTGGAAAAGCGCTGATAAACTTCGTGGCTCTGTAGAACCAGCGGAATACAAACATGTTGTTCTCAGCCTTTTCTTTCTGAAGTTTGCCAGTGACAAATTTGAAGCGCAGAGAAAGATCATCATCGAAAAATATGGCGAGAAGTTTGTTAATACCATTGCTTTCTATACAAAAGATAATGTATTTTTCTTGCCGGAAATTAGTCGTTGGTCTTACATCATGGAAAATGCCAAGCAGTCCGATATTGCGCTGAAAATCGATACTGCACTTTATACTATTGAAAAGTCCAACCCATCATTAAAGGGCGCTTTGCCTGATAACTACTACTCCCGCCTTCACATTGATACTACGAAGCTGGCTTCTCTGTTAGATGAAATCGATAAGATCAACACTGGAGACAAAGAAAATGATATTATTGGACGAATTTACGAATATTTTTTAAGTAAGTTTGCTCTCGCAGAAGGCAAAGGCAAGGGAGAGTTCTACACGCCGAAGTGTATCGTAAATCTGATTGCCGAAATGATTGAACCGTATGATGGCATTCTCTACGACCCATGCTGCGGTTCTGGCGGTATGTTCGTGCAGTCAATGAAGTTCGTGGAGGCACATCACGGCAACAAGAAGAAGGTCTCTATCTATGGTCAGGAATATACAAACACGACGTACAAGCTGTGTAAAATGAATCTGGCTATTCGCGGCATCTCTGCAAACCTTGGAGAAATGGCAGCGAACACATTCACCAATGACCAGCACAAGGATCTCAAAGCAGATTACATTATGGCAAACCCGCCTTTCAATCAGAAAGAGTGGCGTGCTGATAACGAACTGACTAACGATCCGCGCTGGGACGGCTATGAAGTTCCGCCCACGAGTAATGCAAACTATGGCTGGATTCTGAACATTGTTTCAAAGCTCTCTCAGAACGGTGTTGCCGGTTTCCTGCTTGCAAACGGCGCACTATCTGACGATGGTACAGAGTTGAAAATCCGCCGTCAGCTCATCGAGAACAATCTCGTTGAAGCAATCATCATCCTTCCCCGCAACCTCTTCTACACCACCGACATCAGTGTCACGCTTTGGATTTTGAACAAGAACAAAAAGGCTCGTGTGGTTGAAGAAAACGGTGAGGTAAAACGCTTCCGCAATCGTGAGCGTGAGATCCTTTTCATGGACTTGCGGCAAATGGGAAGCCCTTATGAAAAAAAATATATTGAGCTGACAGACGAAGACCGCAAAAAAGTTACGAGCGTCTATCACGCATGGCAGCAGGAAGGCTATGAAGAAACTTATCAGAATGTGCCTGAATTTTGTTACAGCGCATCCTTCGATGAGGTTGCAGAAAAGGGCTTTACCCTTGTTCCGAGCCGTTACATTGAGTTTGTAAACCGTGATGAGAACATCGACTTTGATACGAAAATGAAGACGCTGCAAAGTGAGCTTCGTGATCTGCTTGTTGCAGAAGAGAAGTCGAAGGCTGACCTGTTGACTGTGTTTAAGGAGCTGGGCTATGAAATCGAATTATGAACCCCTTGGTAAACATATTCAGCTTGTTGATTATCGGAACTCTGAGGAAGTCACCAGCACTGTTCTTGGCATAAGCATCGACAAAGAGTTTATGCCTTCCGTCGCAAATGTAATTGGCACAGATTTGAGCCGGTATAAGCTGATCAGCAAGGGGCTATTTGCCTGTAACCCGATGCACGTTGGACGCGATGAACGTCTTCCGATTGCACTCTATGAGAAAGCCAACCCCGCAATAGTTTCTCCGGCGTATTTCATGTTTGAGATTATTGACCACGACATCTTGAATGAAGAGTATTTGATGATGTGGTTTCGCAGACCTGAGTTTGATCGTGAATGTTGGTTCATGACAGACGGCAGTGTTCGAGGCGGAATTACATGGGATGATCTTTGCCGTATAAAGTTCCCTGTCCCCTCCTATGCGAGACAATGTGAGATCGTCGAGTCATACCGTACAATTACCGACCGCATTGCTTTGAAGAGAGCGGAAAATGATAATTTAGCGGCTTGAGATTGAAGCTATAATAAGCTGTTGGAGCGCATTTAGACGGTTGATTTCCAGCGAAGCAACCTTAAACCGTTCCAAAACCGGTGCCGCAACCATATCAAATCGAGAAAGTGCTTCTTGCGATGGCTTGGTCAAAGGGAAGGCGGCAAGTTCATCGCCTGATACTCGCTGACGCCCACTTGAACCGTTCATGTATTGTAATGCGAAAGCCCGGAACTTTTTACTGCGGATTAAAAAGTAGTAAAATGAAGATGGCATCGTATCAATCTGAGAAAACACAATGTACTCCGTGGAACCGAAAGCAACCTCTTTGTCATTGAGGATGTTAATATACGCTGCCTTGCCATTTTCGAGGCAAGGAGTAATACGCGCAATTAGGGTATCGCCATTTTGAAACCGGACACCGCCATTATAGGCTTTCATTTCACCGCCTTCTGGAACGCAACCACGAGTCGGAAGGCAGGACATATCGTAGCATTTAGCAATGCAGCCTTTTGACAGTGTTCGAGTTGGATTTACATTAGCAATTTCGCTGAGAGTGCAATCAGGCATTTCATCCCGAAGGAAGAGTTCATCAAAAAAAGCCTGTGTTTGCGCCTCTAAATTATCATTTACCGTCCATTACTCTCACCAGTGGCGAGAGTTTTCCCCTAAGAACTGCCACTGAAAAGTCGTTCTCTGAGAATATTCAAAGGAGACACGACCATGAAAAAACAACTGATTCAAGAAGTGCAGCGTCAGATGCTTCCGTATCTGAACAATGCACAGTTAAAACAGCTTCAAAGCGTCCTTGAAAGGGTGCTGAGTGGTGTGGAGTTGAGCCGCGGCACGGGCATGGTAGAAAGCGCAAAGGTCGATACGGTTGCCTGTTTCATCAACGCAAAACGCATTGAAGGTTGCTCAGAAAAAACCTTGAGCTATTACCGTCAGACTATTGCCATGACAGAACTCTGTACCAATCAGGGCTTCAAGTCTATTATTCCCGACAATGAATTTGGTACGGCATTCGTGTACTATTTCCTCAAGGAAAACAAGCAGCTTTTGGAAAGTCATTCGTCAGGAACAACTTTTATGGAGATTTCGGGCAGCGTATTGAAAACCATCCCGGCTTATATTCCACCCAAAAATCTGACAAAGAGGTTTTCGTCAATATGCGAACCAATATTCACATATCAAGCGCAAATCGAGGCAGAAATTCATCAGTTACTTGAACTTAGACGCATGGTGTCGAGCCAACTTTCAAGCCGCTAAATTATCATTTACCTACGAAGGGAGGGATGAAAATGGACAAGGATACGCTGATCAGAATTGCCGAAGAGCTTCATCAAGGAGCTTTTGACGCAAATGCCTATTACCTCATCTTACAGCAGTATCGCAAGAACCAGCTTGAATACGCGGAAGAAATGAAGCTGTCACCGGCGTTCTATCAAACGATCCACGGAGCTTTGATGAAAGCCTGTTTTATGGAGATCGCCAAACTGTATGATAGCTCAAATGGAGTCGTGTCCATTGGAACCCTCCTTGCAAAATGCGCGGGAAACCAAGACCTATTTCCTGAGTACAGAGAAACAATGACCGTAGAACATGATGGAACTGCGTTTTCCTATCAAATCCCGTACCAGCATCAGCTCAAGCCACAGGAAGAGCGTTTTTTCAAGGCTCAGGTTGAATCTGACAGGAAAATCTTTGCGATATTTAACATTCCGGATGCAGAGAATGCTCCGGTTCGGGTGGATTTGACATTTCCAGAGTTCTTAGCTCTGTATCAGAAACGCTTCAATGCGTTAAGCAAAAAGAGAGAGAATATCCGAATGCAGCGGAACAAGCTCTATGCCCACAACGATGAACAGCGCATATTGAGCAAAGAGAACCCGACAGACCGTCATCCTATTTTCTATCCGGATGTGCAGGAAATGATAGACTTTGCGCTCGATTGCACGGGACTGATACTCGGCGTTCTCACTGACGTAAACCGTGCAACGCAATACTCGAATATTGATGACTGGGAAGGAACACTCATGCTGGCACGTCTGGGTTTGAAGTATCAGGAGTACGACTTCCAGCAAAGTGAAAAAGCCTTTGAAGCAGAAATGCAGCGGCAGTTAGGGGGAAATGATAATGGCAAACTTCAATGAGCATTCTCTTGAAATCTCCATCATGGAGTTGTTTCAGGATGAAGGTTATATCTATTTGAATGGTGAGCAGATCCACCGCGAACGCTCTGAGGTTCTGCTTATCGACGATCTGCGGAAGTACCTCCTGAACAGGTATGCCACAGAAGGACTTACCCCAAGTGAAGTTGATAGCATTATCCTTCGCCTGAGGTCTATTTCCGGCACGATCTACGAAGCAAACAAAGCTGTCTGCAAAATGATTTGTGACGGCTTCATCTTCAACCGTGAAGATCACACAAAGAAAGACCTTTATATTGAACTGATCGACTTTGATGAGCCAGAGAAAAATGTATTCAAGATCGTCAACCAATTTGAAATTGAAGGCATCAACAACCAGCTACGCATACCGGACGGGATTGTCTTCATCAATGGCATTCCAGTTGTTGTACTTGAGTTCAAGAGCGCAGTCAAAGAAAACACAACGATCATGGACGCCTATACTCAGCTCACCGTGCGTTATCGCCGTGATATTCCTGAACTCTTCAAGTACAATGCCTTTATCGTCATAAGCGATGGCGCAAATAATAAATATGGTTCTTTCTTTTCTCCGTATGACTTCTTCTATGCGTGGAGAAAGATTGAGGCTGACGATAAAGAATTGGACGGCATCAATTCCCTTGTAACTATGGTGAGCGGACTGTTCCGCAAGGAACGAATCTTGGCGGTTATTAAAGATTTTGTCTATTTCCCAGATAGCTCGGATAAGGATCTTAAAATCGTATGCCGTTACCCACAGTATTTTGCTGCGATCAAGCTATTTGATAACATCAAAACACATCTCAGACCAGCAGGAGACGGCAAGGGTGGTACATACTTCGGTGCAACTGGCTGTGGGAAAAGCTATACCATGCTTTTCCTTACGAGGATGCTCATGAGAAGTACATTCTTCCATAGTCCTACGATTTTGATTATTACTGATCGGACGGATTTGGATGACCAGCTATCGAAACAGTTTATATCATCCAAAAAGTACATTGGTGACGAGACCGTTGTGAGCATTGATTCCCGTGAAAAACTGCGTCAAGAGCTTCAAGGCCGAACAAGCGGCGGCGTGTATATGACTACTATCCAGAAGTTCACTGAAGACTTGAAGATTCTGACAGATAGAGCGAATGTAGTCTGCATATCCGATGAAGCGCACCGTAGTCAAATAAACCTCAATCAGAAAGTCAAGGTCACTACTGAAGGTGTGGAGCGAACCTATGGATTTGCAAAGTACCTACACGATTCTCTCCCCAATGCAACTTACGTCGGTTTTACTGGTACGCCCGTAGATGGCACAATCGAAGTCTTTGGTCAGGTTGTCGATGCCTACACAATGACAGAGGCAGTCAAAGACGGTATCACAGTCAACCTTGTCTACGACGGACGCGCTGCACGGGTCACTCTTGATCAGGCAAAGGTTCGAGAAATTGAAGATTATTATGACCGTTGTGCTGTTGAAGGCGCAAATGAGCATCAGATTGAGGAAAGCCAGAAGGCAGTTGCTCATATTGATGCGATAATTGGTGATCCTGACCGACTTCACGCGGTTGCGGAAGACTTCATTAACCACTATGAGACCCGTGTTTCCGAAGGAGCTACCGTTGCAGGAAAAGCAATGTTTGTCTGCTCTAATCGCAAGATTGCATACGCTTTTTATCAGATTATAGTTGGAATGAGACCGGAATGGGCAGAGAAAAAGGTCTGCCTTGACGGGGGTGAGCTGACAGAAAAAGAAAAGAAAGAACTCAAACCCATCGAGAAGATCAAGCTCATCATGACGCGAAATAAAGATGACGAACCTGAGCTTTATGAAATGCTGGGAACAAAAGAGAATCGCAAGGAGTTTGACCGTCAATTTAAGAATGTAAAATCCAACTTCAAAATTGCGATTGTCGTTGATATGTGGCTGACTGGCTTTGATGTGCCGGCACTTGACACAATTTACATCGACAAGCCTATCCAGCAGCATACCCTTATTCAGACAATTTCCCGCGTCAACCGCGTCTATACCGGCAAGGACAAAGGCTTAATTGTGGACTATATCGGTATCAAGAAAAACATGAATCTTGCCCTCAAGAAGTATACCAACTTTGAGAGCGATGAGTTTGAGGGTGTCGAACAATCTGTCAAGATTGTCAAAGATCAGCTTGATGTTTTGGCTCAGATGTTCCACAATTTCAATAGCACGGATTACTTCAATGGGGCACCGAAAGAGCAGCTTGCTTGCCTAAATCGTGCTGTTGAGTATGTCCAGCTCACGGAAGACTTGGAAACCCGCTTTATGGCTGCGGTGAAGCGCATGAAGCAAGCGTTTAATCTGTGCAGTTCAAGCGATGCGATTTCTGATAAAGAGAAGGACTATCTGCACTTCTACTGTGCTGTGCGTTCGATTCTTTTCAAACTCACAAAGGGTGATGCCCCTGACATTTCGCAAATGAATGCCCGTGTCCGTGAACTGCTTGAAGGTGCAATTCAATCGGATGGAATAGAGGAACTGTTTGAAACAGGAAAACACATCTCTGTTGACATTTTCAGCGATGAGTATCTGAATAAAATCAACGCGATCAAGCTACCGAATACGAAAATCAAGGTGTTACAACGGCTTCTTTCTCAAGCAATTGATGAGTATAAAAAAGTCAACCGCATTATGGGCATGGAATTTTCAGATCGCCTCAAAAGAGTGGTCGATGAATACAATAATCGCCGCCGTGATGAGGCTTTCGCTAACGAAGTTCTTGACGATGTAGCAGAACAACTTGCAAAGCTCCTTGAAGAACTCAAGAAAGAAAAAGATTCTTTCAAAGGACTGGGAATCAACTACGAGGAAAAAGCTTTCTATGATATTCTCAAGGCTGTTGCAAAGAAACATAAATTTGAGTATCCGGAAGATAAAATGATTGAGTTATCAAAGAGGATCAAGACAGTTGTAGACGATAAAGCAAAATACACTGATTGGTCTACGCGTGATGATATTAAGGCAAATCTTCAAGTTGACCTTATTCTGCTCTTGGACGAGTTTGGGTATCCGCCTGTAACTATTGATGACGTTTACAAAGAAGTGCTGGAGCAAGCTGAAAATTTCAAAAAATATGCCAATTGAAAAGGGTTTACTACAAATAAAGATATTCCGTGAATACCTCGAATGCTTCTATGGTTATCGAACGTCAAAATAGTAAATAATTGTCTTTCGAATTAGGAAATGCGTTTTTGTTGGACGGAATTCAAGAATGTTCTTAAAATGGAATGGGCGGAGGGTGTGGTGGTGAGGGAGATTGTGTATGCAGAATAAACTCTAATAATACTAGAACCGTATAAAAAGCTGATATTTTAAATTTTATTCTCGACTTTTGAAAAATATCTGCAAATATTGAAATTAAGATTTGACTTTCCGCCTAGAATAGAGTACACTGGATTCAGAAAATCATCTGGGAGGAATTGCGATG